>ERZ1032581.1-NODE-1-length-54271-cov-10.630552_pt1 | contig 54271 bp, 41 predicted proteins | sample MGYA00517097_ERZ1032581 | MGnify/ENA primary metagenome ERZ1032581 (study PRJEB33719, sample SAMN04261358) | wastewater metagenome | biome: periurban shantytown; feature: human; material: feces | host: Homo sapiens | place: Peru: Lima | collected 2013-01-19 ...
AGTGTATACACGGCGCAGAAAATGTGTTATACTACGCAGTGGTAAACTGAATAGATCGTCATCGACCTTTGTTGGCATCCAGCAAAGGTTAAAAGGAATCCGGTGAGAATCCGGAGCTTGTTTCCGTTAGCTGTATGTATATGAGACTGTCCGCCGCGGTGAAAACCGGCCATTGTGCTGAGAAAGCATGAGAAGGTAGGCGGGCAGGCGCAGAGCGGCATGTGCTGCTCCTAAATATACGAGCCAGAAGACTTGGTGATGAAAGGAGCGCATTGCGCCTCTCCCGGCGGGGAAGGTGTCCTTTGCGTGTGTTGCAGGAAAAAGACGGCTGCGGCGATAGAAATATCGCCGCAGCTTTTTTGTGCAGGAGGGAAGATGGATACGCAGGAAAAGAAGGCCGTTGTGCCGAATGCGAAGGAGACAGCTCTGCTGGAGCTGCTCAGAGGTCTTGGATACGGAGAGGTGCGCGTGATCGTGCAGGCGGGCGTGCCCGTCCGCGTGGAGGAGATCCGAAAAAGCATTCAGCTTTGAGTGCCCGCGCGTGTAACCGCGTATAAAGTCGTACAAAAAATGCATCTGTGTTTCGAAGCTGCTGCGAACTGACTGGAATAACCAGAGGTTCTGCCAAACGGCAGAGCACGCCCGCGGTAAAACGGGACGGAAAGTCAAACGCAAGGCATTTTGAGTAAAAAATGAAAGGAAGCAGAAAGAATGAAACACAAGAAGATACTGAGTCTGCTGCTCGTGTTTGCACTTCTGGCAGGAATGCTGCCGGGCATGACGCTCAGTGCATTTGCGGCGGACAAGTGCGAGATCACGGTTGCAGACAGTGCGCCGAAGACGTTGGAGACGACGCAGGGAGCGCTGCTGAAGGTGAAGCTCTCTGACATGTTCGTTGACAGCGAGGGACACGAGCTGTCCTATGCGCTGGTCGGCGATTACGGAACGCAGACAAAGATCGCGGCGAACGGGGAAGACGGCGGCGCGATGTATCTCTACTTCACAAGTCCGGATGCCGGGACGGTCGATGTTCAGCTCAAAGCGTCCTGCAAGAGCGACCCGACGGTTTCCGCGACGCATACCATCGCGGTCACGGTGAAGAAGGGTGAGAGCGGCGATGCGGCGCAGTACGGCTATGACGAGTCGCCTGCGGAAACCGTCAAGGTCTATGTGACGGTCTCCGCCGACGGTGTGCCGCTGGTCGGAAACGACGGCTCCGTGCTGGCGCACCTTGAGTATGATGTCCCGTATTTCGATCTTGAAAATCAGGAGCTTGCGGATTTCTACCGCTACCACACCGAAAACGGCTCGGGCGGATATGTGGACGACAAGGTCGTCCTGCGTCCGACGCTGCTGCACCTGTATCTGATGCTGCTTGGCACCTGCTACCTCGGATATGATCCGACGGATGTGACGAGCGGCACGGCTGTAATTCCCGGTCATGACGGCGGCGTGGGCGTTCAGGATCTGAACGGCAGCCAGCCGTATGACGACAAGGCTCTGGCACTCAACATCACCGGCAGCGCCACGAGCATGTATATGCAGCAGTTCTGGGGTCACGACGAGAACCTCATGTACTACCGAAACCATGTCTATCCCCTCATGAGCGCGGGCTGGGGCGCGACGGCGGATTATATCCTGCTGTCCGACGGCGATACGATCGACGTTGCCATGTTCTCCAACTGGAGCTTCTGGACATACGGCGCGTTTGCGGCGTTCGATCAGGACGATTATACGCTTGCGGCAGACGGCTCGGTGAGCATCAAGACGGTCAAGTATGACACGCGCTCCGTGGCAGACGGCGGCACAGAATCGTTCGAGCCGATCAGCGGCCTCGGCGTCAGCGTCTACGACGAAAACTGGAAGCTCGTCAAGGCGATCCAGCCGGACAAGGAGGGCGGCAGCACCTACACGCTGGATGCTGCAAAGCTGGGACTCAAGGCGGGCAGCTACTATCTGCTCGGCATGGACCCCAACGCCTCGACGGAGGATGCCTGCTACGCGCCCGCAACGGCAAAGCTCGTCGTGAAGGCGGCGCAGGCCGGCTGTGAGCACAGCCAGACCGAGACGGCATTCCAGTGCCACAGCCCGAAGGACGGCAAGTTTGACGAGAATGTTACCTGCAAGGCCTGCGGCAAGGTCGTCAGCACGGAGGAACACTTCTACGGCGACGCAGACGGCAACGGGAAATTCAACGCCGGCGAGTTCCAGATCCTGCTTCAGCATCTGAGAACGGGCAAGCCCGTTCTGACGCCGTGGCAGATTTTTGCCTGCGATGTGAACAGCGATGGCAAGATCGATGACGATGACGTTGCGCTCATCAGCGCGCTTGGACGAAACGACATCCTTTTGCCGACCGAGACGCAGCGCGCCTACGTCTACTACAATCAGGAAAACGGCGTGGACAAGCACTATGTGACGATCGCGCTGCCGGAATATCCGAACGCGGATCTTGGCGGCGTGTACCGCCTGAAGGAGGCCTGCGCCGATGAAAACGGCGACGGTAAGTGCGACCGCTGCGGCAACGCAATGGCGGCAGCCGTCCCGACCCGCAAGGCGGACTATCCCGCCGAGAGCAGCGCCACCGTCCAGACCGGCATGGCCTATCTCCTGAGAGACCTCCAGGCGGGCAAGATCTTCGAGCCGGTCGAGGGTCAGACGCTGAACTATAGAAACTACTATTATGAGCGCTCCGAGGACGGCGGCGAGAGCTGGGGCGCACGAGTCGGCTTCAGTGATGCGCTCTTTGGAGCGACCACCATCCAGATCACCGAAAACAAGGCCGGTACATACATCTACCGCTTCTATGCCTCGCACGACGGCGTGCATTTCTCCACCGACACGTGGACGCTGACGCTGACGGTCGAGGATGCGCCGACGATGGACTTCTCGTTCTATGTCGGCAAGAGCTACAACGACACGTACCCCATCATCAAGCTCTACAGCATCACGACGGACGCCGAGGGCAAGGAGACGCTGGGGGACGAGCTTCAAAACGTGTTCCTCTACAGCAACTTCACCCCGGAGCTTCCCGAGGGCGAGGAGGCATATGATCCTGCACAGGGCAAACTCCTCAAGGACTATCAGATGTTCTACGCAAAGCTCACGGCAGGGCGCTACGCCTACCGCGCGTTTGCGAAGAACGCAGAGAGCGGAGAATATGACGTCGCACTCGGCGGCATGACGCTCACGCTCCCGACCGACACCAACGTGGACGGTCTGACGGGCGGCGGCACGAACATCTATCTCCAGTGCGTGTCGTTCTACACGTCGTCCAGAAAGCTTGACAATACCTATTTCAGCGCCGACGAGTACCATGTCCGCGTGGACTGCCCGATCATGAAGTGCTCGACCGCGATGGGCGAGGCATACACAAAGAGCGGCTATGCCTACTATCCGACGATGCTGTATGCGGCAGGAAACGCCTGCCTGTACAACTACTACGTCTATCCGGATATTGACGGCTACATCTTTACGCAGAGCATCAACCAGACCTTCCAGGCAAACTACAGACCTGCGACCAAGAACGGCGCCATCAACACCGGTCTCGAGCTGAAGGTCACGGTTCCGCAGGATGCGCGGTTCGGCCTGTACTTCCAGTGGAACAACTTCAACACCACCGAGATCATGCCGCAGTACGGCGATGAGAACGCGGCGTTCGAAGACCGCTGGACGATGAACGAGGACGGCACCAAGAGCGCGGTCTACTTCATCAGCAAGAGCAACGGCAACTACACCTGGCGTCTGAGCGATGACAAGCACGTGACGCAGGCGGGCTGGCTTTCGGGACTGTCTGCCGGCACGGAGATGGCGTTCTCCTTCCCGGAGAACGCGCCGACCAACCGCATGAGCCATGATTTCAGCAACCTCGGCAGCGCGACAAAAACGCGCGACGAGGCAGACCTTCAGGTGAACCTCGACCCGAGCGGCTTTGAGGCCATCACGGGGAAGACGCGCGTGCGCGCCTACCGCCACTGGCAGCTCATCAACTCCGACGCGGGCAACATCATGGTCGAGCCGGACTTCACATGGCGCAATCTGACGCTCGGCGGCGAGGCGCTGATCGAGACGGTGAACGGCGGCAACACCACCGCCAACTGGGCGGACATCACACCCGGCGCCGAGGACGCCTTCATCGCGGTCAGCTATGAATCCGTGGACGTGAACCCCGGGGAGTACCGCTCGCACGGCGGCCTGTATCCCGCGACGAATCCGGAACGCGTCGGCGTCATCGCCATCGGCGGCACCGGCGTGAAGCACGGCACGGCGGATGCAGATGTGGACTTCAACATGGCGCCCGGCGTCACGACGACGCGCTCCATGGATTGGGACTACAACTACGACACCTGGTTCTATAACGACAACGACAACCGCCTGACCTTCCGCCTCAAGGCCACCGGCGAGGCGAGCGTCTCCTACGCACTGGTCGCCTTCACTGCTGACAGCTTCGAGGCGCAATACACGCAGTGGACAGAAGCGGAAACCGACGGCACGCAGTATACCATCCCGCTTACGCGCTTTGACGGCATCGGAAACGGCAAGGGCGGCACGGTCATCATCCGCATGGAGGACGCCACCGGTGTGAGCTACCGCCTCGTGCGCGCATCGAGAGTCACGATCACCGCCGAGAACGTCAGCAACCCCGGTGAGGACATCATGCCCGGCGACCGCGTGAAGCTGAGCTTCAGCGGCATGTACCGCGCGGTCAACAAGGTCTCCGGCATTTTTAACCCGACGATCTTTAAGCCGACCTACTATGCCGGTGAGACGAAGTTTGAGGGTACGCTCGGCCAGTATCAGAAGATGGATAACGCCACCGTCACCGTCACGATTCCCGAGGATGTGGCGTTCGAGGACGGCAAGGACACGACCACCTGCACCTTCACGAACGGCTACACCTACGGCTCGATGTACTCGGCGGCAAACCCGTTTGCGTTCCTGTACAACATGACGGACAGCGGCGTGGGCACGAACTTCAATGCCGTGACCGTGAACTACTACATGAACCACTATGCAGACGCGGCCGTCACGGTCAGCCGCAAGGTCACCTACAGCGTCAGACTGAGCGTTCCGTCTGAGACGGGCGAGACGCTCTCCGGCGTGGCGGTCACGCTGAGCGATGCAGACGGCAAGACGTATGAGGCGGAAAGCGGCCTCTACACCCTCGGCTACGGCAGATATGCCTACGTTCTGACAAAGGACGGCTATGTCGTCACGCGCGGCACGTTCTCGCTTGGCAGCGCGGACGCAGAGCGCGTTGCAGACGGCGTCCTGACCGTTCAGACTGCGGCCATGCCGGCCTGCGGCGAGAATGCGTGGGACGGCAAGACCGAGACCGAGCCGCAGAAGGATGAAAGCGGCACATATCTGATCGGCACCGCGGCGGAGCTTGCATGGTTTGCAAAGACCGTCACCGGCGGCCAGCAGGGACTCGCCGCCAGACTGACGGCGGACATTGAGCTGTCCGGCTTTGCATGGACGCCCGTCAAGAAATACGCCGGCAGATTCGACGGCGACGGCCATGTGGTTCATAACCTCTACATTGACAGCACCAGCTACCCGGTCGGCCTGTTCGGTTATCTGAGCAGCGGCGCGCTCGTCACAAAGCTGGGCGTCACCGGCAATGTGACCTGCACCGCCAGAAGCAATGCGCAGGCGGGCGGCATCGCAGGCTATCTCTACGGCGGCGCGGAGATCTCCCAGTGCTTCAGCACGGTGAACGTCACCAGCAATAAGCATGCAGGCGGCATCGCGGGCTATGCGGCGAGCGGCTCGAAGATCACCGACTGCTATGCAACCGGCAGCATCGCCACGGGCTCTGCCAACGAGTGTTTCCTCGGCGGCATCTGCGGCGGCGCAAGCTCGTACTCTTCGCAGACGGCAACCATGACGAACTGCTACAGCATCGGCAGAGTCACCGGCTCCGGCGGCACCGCCTCCTACATCGGCGGCGTGAGCGCCTCGTCGAAGGAGGAGAGCTATGTAAACAGCTATTATCTTGCGGGCACGCTCTCCGGCGAGAGCCCGAAGTATAACGTGACCGGCAAGGGCACGGCCAAGGCCGCAGAAGAAATGAAGGCGCTTGCCTCCACGCTCGGCGAGCACTTTGCGGCGGACAGCCGGAACCTCAACGGCGGCTATCCCGTCCTTGCATGGCAGAACCCGGCGCAGCCGCAGCTCGCGCTCGGTGATGTGAACGGCGACGGCAAGATCGACAACACCGATGCGGCGCTGGTCTATGCGTACTTTAACGGCAAGGCGGAGCTGACCGAAGAACAGCTTGCCCGCGCGGACGTAGACGGCGACGGCGAGATCAGCAACATCGATGCGGGCCTGATCTACGCATTTTACAGCGGAAAAATCAGCGCCTTCCCCAAGGCTCAGTAAACCATCCCAACAGGTCATAGAAGGAGGATTTTGATTCTATGAAAAAACGCATTTTGTCTGCCGCGTTGGCAGTCTGTATGCTCCTCAGCCTCAGCCTCAGCGCCTTTGCGATAACGGCAAACGTGAGTGTGGACAAACCCACGGTCAAGGCAGGCGAGGATGTCGCAGTGACGCTGTCCATGAGCGACGCGCTGAACGACATTGTTACGATCGCCTATAAGGTTCGCTTTGACAGCAGCCTCTTTACCCCGAAAAGCTGCACAACGGCGGCAGGCCAGCCCTATGTCACGATGAGCATCGTCAGAAAAGACGCCAAGGGCAGCTATGTCAACGTGAGCACGATGGACCCGACCTCCGAGGGCCAGACCGTCCAGGCCGGCGCGTTCTGCACAGTCGTCTTTACGGCAAAGAGCGATGTGAGCGCGGAAACCACCGCTGCGTTCATCTCCGAGTTTGAAAACGCGATGGATACGACCTTTCAGCCGATCCATACCGGTCATGACGGCGGCAGCGTCTCCGTCAAGGTCAAGCCCGCGTCCACGGCATACACGGTTGCCCTCACGGCAGCGCCCGCGACCGTCGGCATCGATGAAAACGCACAGGTCAAGCTGACCGTCTCCGACACCTACAATGCCTACCGCTTTGTTCTGTCCTATGACGCGGAAAAGCTGGAGTACAAGAGCGTCAACACCGATGCCTCCGTGAAAAATGAGCGCGGCACGCTGACCGTCACCGGCTACGGCGCCGACCGCAGCGACCCGGTCATCCTGACCTTCACCGGCAAGGCGGCCGGCAAGGCAAGCGTCACGCTGACGGCGGCCAACATCGACAGCGGCGAAAATGCAAACGTTCAGGACGCGCCCGAGGCGGTCATCACCGCCGCCTCCGCAGACATCGAGGTCATCAGCAGCCACACCGTCACCTTTGACGCAAAGCTCTTCTCCGGCAACACCACCGCCGAGCACGGCAAGGCCTACACCTTCTCCAAGACAGACAAGGACCCGAAGCACTACACCTATACCGTCAGCGCGACGATGGGCGGCAAGGATACCACGGTCACCGACAACGGCGACGGCACCTACACCATCGCGAATGTGACCGGCGATGTGGTCATCACCGGCTCCCGCAAGGCGGTGCGTTATCCCATCACGGTAAACGGAAGCGGCGCGAAGGACGCTGCGATCGCAGACGACGCGCCGTATGGCGAGGATTATGTATTCAGTGTCAATGTCGATGCCGATTATGACTACACCTTTGAAATGACCATCGGCGGCGTGAAGAAAAACCTTGATCTTGAGGACATCGGCGATGTGTATCTGTGCACGATCTCCGGCGCGGACATCACCGGCAGCATCGTGATCACGATCAACAAGACCAAAAAGACTCCGGCAACCACGTCCATCCTGTTTACCGGCTCCGGTTCCGGCGACGTGGCAGGCGGCGTGACCCAGCAGGCAAAGACCGGCGAGGCGTTCACCTTCACGATCAATAAGAAGGACGGCTACACCTACACCGTCACCGCCAGACAGAATGACAGCGCCATCACCGTCAAGGATAACGGCAACGGCACCTACACCATCGACAAGCAGTATGTAAACGGCACCGACATCACCGTGGAGGTCGGCAAGACCGCCAACCGCACTGTGGAGGTCAGCGAATATGTGAAGCTGAACGGCAAGTCCATGTTCCTCGTCACCGTTTCCGGCCCCGTGAGCGACGGCAACGTCATGACCTATGGCGGAGAGGCCATGTTCTGGTCTGAAAAGTACAACGCCTATGCCTACCTTGTCATCTCCGACAAGCAGCTCGGCGCAGTCAAGGAAGCCGCCGTCGGCCTGATCGGCGAGAAGGCGGGCGTCAAGGCGGAGATCCGCTATGACGGCGACATCAACGGCACCGGCCGCGTGGACGTCAACGACGCACAGCTTGTCTGGAACATGTACAATGCAAAATACGCCGCCTTCGGCACGACCACGATGGAGATGTTCCTCCGCGCGGACATGAACGGCAGCAAAACTCTCAATGTGGACGACGCAGCGGCCATCATCAATCTGATCTAAGGCAGCGCCGCACAATTCGGCAAGCAGCCTCGGCGAGAGATTTTTCGTCAAGGCAAGATTTGAAAAGCGCAGGAATACTGTATGTATTTCAAGCTTTTCAAACCGCAGAATTGGCGGAAAAGATCCGCCGAAGCGCGAAGACGCAATTGTGCGGTGTTGACCTAAGCCCCTCGCGTCCAGATACACCTCAGAGCGGCCGGCGCAGGGCTGCCGTACAGCCCTGCGCCGGAGCTTTCCCCGCAACCTGCCTGAAAAATTCCTGTTTCGCCGTGTGCGGCGAAACGCGATGGGCTTTTGACAGCCTGCGGCACGGAGCTTCCGTGCGTCTGATTCTGAAAACAAGAGGTCCGAACATATGAAAAGATTTACAAGCATCGTATTGGCGCTCTGCCTGCTGCTCAGCCTGAGCATGACCGCGTTCGCCGCAGACAGGTCGCGCAGCTACACGTTCGACCTGACGGCGAACGGCTCCCATGAGATCAGCGTAAAGACGGGCGATGTGATCACCGTCATGCTGGAGCTCAAGCGCACCGACGGCGGCAGCGGCCTGATGTACGCCATGCAGGATGAGATCCTTTACAACGACAAATACCTCGCGCTGCAAACCGGCGGCGAGCTTCTCTATACCGGCTGCCAGTCAAACGACATTGCGCTGAGCGCAGGCGGCCGCGCACATTACCTGAACTTTGTTTCCACGTCCGGCGGCGCGAGCTGGGACAGCAATGTGACGGTCGGCACGTTCCGTCTGAAGGTCACCTATGACGGCAAGGCGACGACCACTCTGAAAAACAGCAACTATCTGGTCTCCACTGCGGATGGGCAGGACAGCTACCGTGCCGCCGCGAATGACGTGACCATTCACATCAACGGCGGCTCCGGCACGGGCGCAAACACCGGCGTTCTCAACACCGAGGCGCACATCGCCTACGTCAGCGGCTATCCCGACGGCACCGTCCGTCCCAATGCGCCCATCACCCGTGCGGAGACGGCGCAGATGCTCTATCGCCTGCTCACCGATGAGGCGCGCAGAGAGTATCAGACCGACCGCAGCGCCTATTCTGACGTGCCCGCCGGCCTCTGGTATTCCACCAGCGTCGCAACGCTCTCCTCGATGGGCGTCATCACCGGCTATCCCGACGGCACCTTCCGCCCGACTGCCAACATCACAAGAGCGGAGTTTGCAACGCTTCTCAGCCGCCTGAGCGGCGCGGATTCGGCGCGAGGCAGCGCCTTCTCCGATGTTTCTGCGCACTGGGCGCGCAAGGCCATTGCAGCCGTCAGCGCGAAGGGCTGGGTCAGCGGCTATCCCGATGGGACGTTCCGCCCGAACGCCAACATCACAAGAGCCGAGGCCATGGCGATGCTCAACCGCATGCTCGGACGGCTTCCCGAGTCGGAAAGAGATCTGCTGCCCGGCATGAGCACCTTCTCTGACAACATGGACTCCGGCAAGTGGTATTACCTCTATGTGCAGGAGGCCACCAACGGCCACACCTATTCTGTGAAGCGAGACGGCGTCCACGAGACGTGGGAGTCTCTCCGCTGAGCGTTTCGAAACCGAATCTGAAAGGAGCTGCCGCCTATGAAAAGGATCCTCTGCCTTGCGCTGCTGGCAGCGATGCTTGTCTGCACATGCCTGCGCGTTTCGGCGGATGAGGCCGTGCCGAACTTTGCCTTTGAGCTCACCGCCAACGGCGCTTCGGAGCTGGAGGCAAAGCCGGGCGACATTCTGACGGTGACGCTCCGTCTTGTGCGGACGGACAGCACCGAGCCCGTCTCCCTTCAGGCCATGCAGGACGAGATCACATACGACAGCGCCTTCTTTTCTCTGGAGGACGGCGGCGCGCTCGCCGCGTCCGGTGTTGTGACGCAGGAGATTTCCCTGCGCGACGGAAACAGAGCCTATTACATGAACTACCTCGCCCTTGGCGGCGCGGAACGCTGGGAGGCCGACACCACGGTCGGCGTGTTCCGGCTGAAAGTCATCGGTGAGAGCGGCGCGTCCGTGATCGAAAGCCGCAATTTCCTCGTCTCCGGCACAGGCGGCGAGGGAAGCTGCACTGCGGAGGCGAGGAACGTGACGGTGCGCGTCTCGCCGGAATGCACGGTGCATTTCGACTCCGGCGAGGGAAGTGCGGTCAGCAGCCAGACGGTGGCCTCCGGCGAAATGCTCCGCGTGCCCGACGCGCCCACGCGCGAGGGCTATGTCATGGAGGGCTGGTACCGCGATTTTGACTGCACACAGCCGTGGGATTTTGAGAAGGACGCCGTGTGCGGCAACATGACGCTCTATGCCGGCTGGATGACCGAGACTGCCGCGGAGCAGGCGGCGCAGCCGCAGAAAACGGCGCAAACGCCCCTGTGGCCGTTTGCCGCCGCCGCGTGCGTGCTGCTTGCGGGCGGCGCAGGATACCTCCTGAGAAAGCGCAGAACGGCTGCGGAAAAACCCTCGCAGACCGGCACAAAAACAAAACCATGATACCCGGCGAGGTGCGCAGGCCGCACCTCGCATCGGTGCGTTCGGCATGTTTCGCCTGCGCACGCAAAACCTGTGAAAAACGGCTGTGCAGCCGCCCCGAAGGGCGCGCTGCGCGGCAGCGGGAGCCTCTATGAAGCATGTTATGGAAAACAAAAACTGGAGCCGCCTTTGCTGCGTGCTTTTGTGCGCGGCGCTCATACTGAGCGTCGCTCTGCCCATGCGCCTGCGCGGCAGTGCGCAGCCGCAGACGCCCGAACTGGAGCCGGAGCGCAGCGTGACGCTGCTTGGCGGCGGCGAGGCGCAGCCGCACCATGCGGGCGGGCAGAGCGCGTCGCAGCTGCACGCCGAGGCCGGTGAAACCGGCGGTACGACCGGCACGAAGGGCGGAAATACCGCCGCCGTGACGACCGGCGCGGCCTCTGCGCCGAGTGCGGAAACCGAAAAAGAGGAAAATATCGAAAAATCTGACGAAAACGGCATACAGGAGCCGCAAAGCTCCGGCCGGAACGATGCAAAGCCGGACTATTCCTCTGCCGAGATCGGAACGGCCGAGGGCCCCGAGGAACCGGACGACACGACCGCCTCCGACGACACCGGCTCGGACGGCGAGGAGGATTCACAGCTTGCGCTTTCCGCCGTCCTGACGTGGTACAAATACGGCAATCAGGCGAGCACGGTCGTGTGCGCGCCGGATGCGAGCGTGGGAAAGCGCGTCCTCGTCTCCCAGCTTCGGGAGGGACGTTTTGAGTATGAGATCGCGCTGGAAGGGCCGGAGCGCCGCAGCGCCGTGATCGATGCGGTCACGCTGGTGGCAGACGGGCGCGAGCAGTCCGTCTCCGACAGCGGAAGCCTTACGATGCAGACCGCCGGGGACGGCGCGCAGCGCTATGTGTTCTTCGTGGACGCCACGGTGCGGCGCGACACGCAGGACGGAGAGAAGCTGCTGGAGACGAGCTTCGTCTTCGTCGTGAGCTATGAGGACGGGCTGGATCTGAGCGTGGAGATGCGCTGGCCGCAGACACGCGGCGAGACTTCCGTGGCGGTCAGAGCGGACGGCTCGGCCCAAAAGGACGTCCGCAGCAGCGATCTGACGGACGGAACGCTCCACTACAGCTTTACCCTGCTGGGGCAGAGTGCGAAGGATGCGCGCATTGTCTCGGCGTCCTACACCACGCCCTACAGCGGCAGCGGTGCGCTCGACAAGGCGGGCGGCACGCTCGCACTTGAGACGCCGCAGGACCGCGATTCCCAGCGCTACACCGTCACGCTGACCGCCGAGGTCACAGAGGGCGGAGAAACGCGGATGGTGCTGTTCACCATCTATCTTGACTACAAAAACAACGACGATCTGTCGCTGGAGCTGACATGGTACCGAGGCGGCGTCACCGCAGAGAGGGTCACCTGCGCAAAGGACGCGGGCGCCGCAGCCAAGATCAAGCAGAATCAGCTCATAAACGGTTCGTTTTCCTATCATCTTGCGCTGACCGGCGCGAACGCGGAAAAAGCGAAGCTGCTCTCTGCGCGGCTGACCGGCCCGGGTCTTGACCAGACGATGCAGGAAAGCGGCAGCGCGGTCTTTTCCATTCCGGCGGGGCAGAGCGCATCCGTCTATACTGTTGAAGCAACAGCGGAACTGGAATCGGGAAAACGCGCCGCATTCACGATCACGATCACCTATACGAGCGATGTCAGCGTGGAGCTGCGCTATGCCCTGACGGTGGACGGCAGACGCACGGAGCAGACTGCCCGCTGTGAAAACGGCCGCACGGCAACGCCTGAGATCGTTTTCTCCGACCAGCTCGAGGACGGCATGCTCCCGTTTGCCTTTGCCCTTGCGGGCGAGGATGCATCTGCGGTCACGCTTCGGAGGCTGACGCTGTTTCAAAGCGGCAGCGGCAAGACCAGAACGCTTGCCGGCGAGATCGGCGCGCCGGAGTATTCCGGCACGGTGCAGCTGCTCGACAACGGCGGCCGCGCCGGTGAAAACCAGTTTAAGCTCACGGCCTCCGATGCCGACGGGGGAGAGTATGTCTTCACGTTCCTCGTCCGCTATCAAAAGCGCGGGGATAAGGAGGTCAGAATTCAGGTAAATCTCACCGAGGGGCAGGAGATCCCGAACGAAACAGACATTCCGCTCCGCGTGCAGGCGTGGAGCTGTGAGGAGGACGGCACGGTCATCAGCCACATCCTCGCGACCGGCGCGGAGACGGAGCTGCGCGTGGAGCTTGACGGCGAGCGTCTGGCGTATACCGGCGCGAGCGGCTATACACAGGAATACGTCCTCAACGCCAAAAACCCTGTGGAGGGCGATGAAAACACCCACACGCTCTACATCTACGCCAGAGACGAATACGGAAACGAGGGCACGCTCGAGCTGACGTTCAAGGGCATCCGCAGCGAGGAGGGCAAAGAGACCGGCGCGACCGTGAAGGTCAGCGTCGATCTGACGGTGCTGGGACTCGGCGTATACGGCCCGGTCAGCTACCCGGTGCGCGTCGGAGAGCCGGTGTCCTACGTTGTGGCAAAAACGGTCTGGGGCGACGACACCGACGACACCTTCGGAGACGCGGCAGAGCAGACGCTCGGCTTTGACCGCGCGTATTGCAGCTACAGCGGGACGCTCAGGAGCGGTTTCTATCTCAAATCGCTCGGCGGAAGCCTGCTCGGCGCGCCGCAGTATTTCCCGCAGCCGTCAAACGCGGCCTCGCAGGAGGAGATACTCGCGGCGATCGACAGCTATTTCGGCGCCGGCAGCGACCTTGCAACGCTCTGGCGCTGCATCGTCCGCAACAACATCCCCATCAAGCCGCCCGGAACAACGAGCTTCGGAGAATTTGACTTCTCGCAGGGCTCGGGCTGGCTCTATCTCATCGACGGCGGCGAATATCCGAACCACGGCATGAGCGAGCATTATCTGAGCGATCTCACCGGCGACAGCCACACGCTGACGCTCCGCTATACGCTGGCCTACGGCTGGGACGTCGGCAGCGGCGCGAGCGGCTACGGCGATGCGGTGGGCTACTGCATTCAGGCAGGAAACGGCGGCTTTGCCGTCAGCCACCAGTTCCAGCCGCAGACGGATGAAAACGGCGTGACGAAATACGTCTGCCGCTGCTGCGGACTGGAGGAGGGCTGCCCGCATGCGCACACGGAGCCGCGCGACAAAGAGGACGGCACCTGCGGCGAGTTCTGTCTCGACTGCCAGACCTTCCCCTACGAAACGCATCCGCACATGTGGGAGTACAGCTTCGGGCCGGACAGCGCCGAGCACACAAAGACCTGCACGAGCTGCGGCCGCACAGAGACGGAGCCCCACGTCTGGGATACGACCAAGACCGAGGGCGAGGGCTGTGAGGAGCCGGGAAGCATCCACAGCGTGTGTACGCTGTGCGGAATGGAGAAGGACGAGCAAACGCCGCCGCCCGGTCACAATTACAGCGACTTCGGTGCGGATGAATATGCGCACTGGACGGTCTGTGCCGTCTGCGGGCAGGAGGAGCCGGGCTCGCGCGCGGCACATGCCTATGCGCTCCAGAGCGGAAGATGGGTCTGCACCGGCTGCGGGCTGGAGCACGGCGAAAACGGCGTGGACTGTCCGGGTGAGCTGATCCTGACGGAGCATGACTGCCGCCACAGGGCATATGTGTGCAGCCATTGCGGCCTGCGCTTCTGTGAAGAAGGCGAGTTTGACGATCACGTCTATAAAGACGGCTTCTGCACCGTCTGCGGCGCGCCGGACCCGAATCCTGCCGCGCCGCCGCCGGAGAAGCCCGATCCGGAGAATCCGGAGCCGGACCCCGAGGTACCGGACCCGGAGCCGTGAAACAACATGTCGGAGGAAGAACATGAATTCAGAAAATCAGAAAACGCAGCAGGTGCTGCAAGAGATCGAAAAGGTCGTGATCGGCAAAAACGAGGTGATCGAAAAGATCCTGATGGCGGTGCTTGCCGCGGGGCACGTTCTGATGGAGGACGTGCCGGGCGTCGGAAAAACGACGACCGCAATGGCGTTTGCCCGTGTTCTGGGGCTGGAAACACGGCGTATCCAGTTTACGTCGGACACCGTGCCGTCGGACATCCTCGGCTTTTCCGTCTACGATAAGAAAAGCGAACGCTTTGTCTACAAGCCCGGCCCCATCATGACGAATCTGCTCCTTGCCGATGAGATCAACCGCACCTCCAGCAAAACGCAGTCGGCACTGCTCGAGGCGATGGAGGAGCGCCACGTCTCCGTGGACGGAAGCACCTATGCGCTGCCGTCGCCGTTTATGGTGATCGCCACGCAGAACCCGACCGGCTCTGCCGGAACGACGATGCTGCCAAACTCACAGCTCGACCGTTTTTTGATCAAGATCAGCATGGGCTACCCGGATCTTGAGAGCCAGATCAGCATTTTGCAGGAGCGACACTCCGAAAATCCGCTGGATAAGGTGCAGCCCGTGCTTGACAAGGCAGGGCTTCAGGCACTGATCGATGAGACGACGGCTGTGCACGTGGCGCAGCCGGTCTATGCGTATGTTGCGCAGCTGGCGCAGGCGACAAGAGCGCATCCTGCCGTGCAGCTGGGCCTCAGCCCGCGCGGCGCGTTGGCCGTGTGCCGCATGGCAAAGGCGTGCGCGTTTTTGAGCGGGCGAGATTATGTCGTGCCGGAGGACGTCGCGGCGATCTTCTCCGATGTTGCGGCGCACCGCCTGATGCTGAACGCCAAGGCGCGCATGATGGAGCTGGACGCGCAGCAGCTTGCCGGTGAGATTTTGAAAAATGTACCGATGCCTGCTGTACGGAGCGGCGGAAAGTGAGACGGGCATGGTCGTAACCGTCAGGATCCTTTACGCCGCGCTGTGCGCCGTGCTGCTTGCGCTGCTGTTTTTTGGCGGAAGCAGCGGGTGCCTTGCGCTTTTGTGTGCGCTGGTGCTGCTGCCGTTTTTGCAGCTCGCCGTGAATCTGCACTGCCGAAAAACGGTGCGCGCCGTGCTGCACGCACCCGCAAATGCCGGGAAAAACGAGCCGTTTCGCGTCGTGCTTCAAATCGAAAATCCCTCGCGCCTGCCCATTCTGGCGGCAGGCTGCGGGCTTGAGGTCAAAAATCTTCTGACCGGTGCGTCCGAGCGCGTTGTGCGCCGCACGGCGATCTTGCCGCGCGGACGCAGCGAGGTTGCGCTGGAGCTGTCGTCGGACTGCTGCGGCAGGATCCGAACGGAGCTGAAAAGCCTTCGCCTCTATGACTGCTTCTGGCTGATCCCTGTCCGCTGCGGCGCCGGGGCGCACGCCTCCGTGACCGTGCAGCCGGACACCTTCCCGATGGAGGTGCGGGTGCTCGCCAATGTGAACAGCCCCGAGGAAAGCGAGGTCTACTCGCAGGAAAAGCCGGGAAACGACCTGACGGAGACGTTTCAGATCCGCGACTACCGCGAGGGCGACAGCATCCGTCAGATTCACTGGAAGCTCAGCACGAAATATGACCGCCTGATCTCGCGCGACCCGTCGCTGCCGGTCACGCGGTCGGTGATGGTCTTCTGGGACAGACATGCCGCGCAGGTCTCCCGCACGCGTCAGGACGCGCAGGCGGAGGTGCTGGTGTCACTTTGCCGCGCACTTCTGGCAGCCGGCGTGCAGTTCACACTTGCGTGGAACGAGGGCGGACGCTGCATTTTGCAGCGGGCGGCGGAGCTGGACGATCTGATCGCGCTGCTGCCGCGCCTGCTCTCCTCGACCGCGCGGACAGACGGCCCGGACGGCGCGGAGCTATACTGCCGGACGGAGACGGGGAGTGCGTTTGCCCATGTCGTGTACATCGCGGAGGCGGCTCCTGCTGCGCTCGGGCAGATGACGGACGGTGCGGTCACGGCGCTTATCTGCGGCGATGACGGCGCGGCGGCGGAGTGCGCCGCGTGCAGGCGCTTTTTGCCGGAAAACTGCGCAGAAACGCTTGCAGAGCTGGAAATATAGGAGTTTGTGCCTTGAAAATGAAATCGAGATCCGATTCCGGTCTCCGGATCGGGAAAACACCGCCTGCCGGAGGCGAACGCTGGCAGGTGCGGTCATACAGGGCGCTTCTGGCGCTCGGGCTGTTTTTTGCGATGGGTGCGGCATTTTGCGCGGCGTTTTTGCCGGAGCAGACGCCAGCTCCCCTGTGGGAGGCAGCGCTTGGCGCGGCAGTCTGCGCGGCGATGTCGCTTTTGGAGAACGGGCGCGTGCAAAAGCTGGCGGGACTGCTGCTTCCGGCACTTTTGCTGCTGGCTGCCGCAGTGTTCTCGCGCCGCGTGACGGACGGACTCTGCCTTTGCTGGAATGCCTGGTGCGCACGGCGCACCGCGGTGACAGGGGAGCTGCACCTCGGGCTGCGTGTGCTTTCTGCGCAGGAGGCGCAGAACGGGTGCGTGCAGCTGACGCTTGCGCTTCTGGGCATGGCGCTTGGCGGGCTCTGCGCAGCAGGACTCCAAAAAGCGCCCGCGCTGTGCGCGGGACTTTGTCTGGCGTTTGCGGCGGCGCTTGCGCGGCTGCTTGATGCGCAATACGGCGTGACGGCTGTTTTTCTGCTGCTCGGCATGAGCATGCTGCTTCTGGCGGCAGGCCGCGTCCGGACGCTGGCCAGCGCACCGGCTGCGGCTGCGGCGATTCTGGCTGCGGGGCTGGTGTCTGCGGTTTTGATGCAAATTCCCGCGGTGCGGTCGGGACGCCTCTTTGAAGAACTGCGCGCCGGTACACAGCACCGGATGCATGTCCGGCGCTATGAGCCGCAGGCGCAGCCTCTCCCCGAAGGGGATTTTACGGCGCTTGGCGCACGGACGGACGGAGAGACGGTGCGGCTGACCGTTCAGATGGAGCGCGCGGAGCCTTTGTATCTGCGCGGCTTCGTCGGACAGGAATATACCGCAGGCGGCTGGGAGGCGCTTTCGCCCCGGATGCTTGCCGGGCAGAGCCGTCTTCTCTACTGGCTGCACACAAACGGCTTTTATCCGCAGACGCAGACCGGCGCGGCGGCGGCCGCGCTGGCGGATGCGGAGCAGGAGACGGCGCTTGTCACGGTCTGCAACACGGCGGCGTGCACGCGCTATCTCTATGTGCCGTATATGGCGGTCGAGGGGAGTTTTTCCGGAACGCTGACGGCGGCGCGGCTGGAGGAGGCGATGGTGCTGCCGAAAAATGCGTCTGCTGTGAGCTTCCGCATCCTGTGCGGCGCGCCGGAAAAGACGGTGCAGTGGGTCGAGCGCCTGCAAGCGCCGCAGACGCCGGAGGAGGAAGCGTATCTGACGCTGGAATCCGGCTACAGACAGTTTGTGGAGGCATACGGCCTCGCGCTTTCGGACGAAATGCGCCGCACGCTTTCGCCGTACCTCGACCCGATCGCCTCCGGTTATCCGGACGGCGAGATGACGGCGCTGGCGGCGGTGCGATGCACGCAGGAATTTCTCTCCGGGGCGCTCAGCTACGCTGAGGACACACCTGCGCTTCCGGCGGGCGCGGATTTTGTGACGTATACGCTCAAAACCGGAACCGGGCGTGATTTTCAGTACGCGACGCTGGCGGTGCTGGCGCTGCGGTATTACGGCGTGCCAGCCCGCTATGCAGAGGGCTATATTCTGACACAGGAGCGCGCGGCAAAGGCCGAGGCCGGCCTAGCGGAGCTGCGGGATTCGGACGCACATGCATGGGCGGAGGTCTATCAGGAGGGCGTCGGCTGGCTGCCGCTGGAGATGACGCCCGGCTACGCCGATGCGATGGGCAGCGCGCCGCAGGCAGGAGCGCTTGCGGCGGGACTTTCCGAGCAGACGGACAGCGAAAGCACCGTCGGCACGACCGCCGGAGACGGAAGCGGCGCCTATATCAGCGAGGGCACGGCCTACGAGCCGGAGCCGGAGCAGGACGCCGGCACGTCGGAGGAAAACGGCGATGCGCCCGACCGGTCGCACACCGAACGCACGCGCTTTGCGCGGCTGCTGCTCTGGGGGCTGCTTCCTATTTTGCTGCTTGCGGCGGCCTGCGCCGCCCTTGCGCTTCGCCGCAGGAGCATTCTCAAAAAGCGGCAGGCGCAGTTTGATGACGAAAACCCGAACGATGCGGCGGCGTGGCGGTTTGCCTACGGCGTGCGGCTTCTCGAACAGCTCGGACTTTCCCGAAACGGCGGCAGCACGCTGCTGCTGGCGGACGCCGCCGGAGCGGCGCTCGGCGCGGACTATGGCGAGCAGCTCCGCCGCGCGGCACGCGTCAATCAGGAGGCGCTGTTCAGCGCCCACACCGTCACGGATACACAGTGCGCGGAGCTGGCAGCATTCTGCACGCAGACGGCGGCGCTTTTGAAGGCGCGCTCAAAACTTCCGGCGCGGCTGCGTCAGCGGTGGCTGCAATGTCTGTATTGAGCTGCTGACGATTCCATCAGAGCTTCCGAAAGAAAGGATGAAAGAATATGAAACAGAGCATTTTTCGCCGTACCCTGCTTCTATTTCTGTGCGCGGCGCTTCTGATGTCGCTTTTTGGCGCAGCGTTTGCGGCAGAGAACACACAGACACAGTTTTTCTATTTTTCCGCGTCAAAGGAAAGCGGCGTCATCGTGCCGCCGGAGAAGCTGTACTATACAGGCCCGGAGGCGACCGTCCGGCAGGTGCTGCTGGCAAGCGGACATATCTTCAAGGGTCTGGAGCAGGGCTGGGTCGAACAGATCGACGGCGTGGACGGGAATTTTAACCGCAGTGACGAAAACGGCGGCTATGATCTGGATGCGCGTGCGTCCTCTGTGCGGTATTTCTGCTTCTATGAAGGCGAGCAGTTTATGACGCCGGCACGGCTTTCGCTGATCGGCGTCATGGCGGACTATCTGGAAAAGCCGCAGGATGTCCGGAGGGCGGCAAAGGACGCCTATGATGCGGCGTGCGCAGACTTTGCAGCCACGGACGAGACGCAGCTTCAGGCGCTCACGGACGCGCTCACGGGCGCGATCGCGGCGTATGAGCAGGCACAGGGCGGCGAGGGCTTCCGTGTCACCTTCACGGACGGCGCGGAGCGCTACTCTGCCGCCAACCGGCCCGGCATCGCCATCACGGCGGAAAATGCCTACGGAAAGACCTTCACGGACGAGGACGGCGACGGCGTGCTCACGCTTGTTGCAGGCGAGTATGCGTTCCATGTTGTGCAGGCGCACAACCGCATCGACGGAACCATCTCCGTCTCCGGGGAGCAGATCGTCTCCGCGGAGCTGCCCTCCGGCGAGTGGATGGCGGCGGGCGCGCGCGTTTCTCTTGCCTCCGGCAAGGAGGCGTTCGCGCAGGCAGAGCTTGCGGTCACGGCGGAAGATCATACGCTCCGCGCGTGCGTGCCCGATACGTATGCGGCGGGCAGCGTGTATCTCTATGCAGACTATGACCACAGCGTGTTTTCCGACACGCCGAAGCTGAACGCCTATTATACCAGAACGGACGGAACGGTCATCGACCCGCAGAACGCACCTGCCCTCTCAAGCAGAGCGTGGAACTCGTTTGTCTCGCCGGTGACCGGCGTGCTGGCGGCCGGTGCGGGCGGCGCATGTGTCGCCTACCGCGTCGGCGTGCAGGATGCAAACGGGTATCTGCGCTCGCAGGAATACACGCTCATCCTTGAGCGGAGCCTTTCGCTCTCCGGTCTGCGCGTCTGCGACGAAAACGGGCGCGTGCAGGGCGCAACGGAGCTGTTTTCGCCGGATAGCAGAGAATACAACTATCAGGTTCTGTCGGGCGTGTCCTCGGTCGAGATCACGCCGGTGACCTTCGGCGATTATACGGTGCGCGTGAACGGCGAGCCGATGACGGGAAGCTCGGCTGTGGTCGCGCTTTCGGAGGATGAAACGCTCGTGCAGCTCACGCTTTCCTGCGCAGGCGCGCGGGAGAGCGCGTATACGCTCCGCTTTTCCAAGGCGGACGGAAAAAACGCGATCTTCGGCATTTCGCAGGAAAATGTGACGCTGGCGGTCTACAATCTGAACGGTGAGGAGATCTCGCCGCTCAGCGCTGAGAATCCCTATACCTACAAGCTGATCCCCGGCGAAACGTACACATACATCGCCTCGATCGGAGACTATCACACGAGCGGCAGCTTCCAGAAGAGCGCCGCCGTGCAGCGCATTGCCGTCCGCGTCGATACGGCGGACTGGATCGGCGGGGTGAAGCTGTCCGAAAAGCGCGGCATGAGCACACTCTACGCCTTTGAGGAGGGCGCGTTCTCCTCTGACCGGCACAGCTATACGCTTCTGGTTTCGGACAGAAGCTCGTCCATGTATGCGCAGGCGTCGCTGATCGACGAGGCTGCGCTGGAGGCGCTCGGCCTCACGGCGGCGGACATCACGCTCACGGCGGTCTATCACCGCATCTCGCAAAGCCCGAGCCAGAACGGAAAAAAGAACACGGTGCCTGTCTCGAAGGCGTCGATTCTGCAAAGCCTTCTGATGTCCAACGCACTTGGCAACACCCTGACGTTCCGCGCCTCGAGAACGCAGGGCGGCGTGACGTATTATCAGGACTACACGGTCACGATTCGCCGCACGCTGTCGCTTGACGCGCTGCGGGTCTCCTACGCGGGCGCCGCAATGAAAATGACGCCGGACTATGCCGCGTCCGTGACGCAGTATGCCGTCACCGCGCCGATGGGCGCGCGTGCGCTCACAGTGCAGCCCGTGCTGAGAAAAACGGTCGTTATGCCCTACGGCGCGGGTGAAAACGGATATGCGGTCGAGGTCGCCGGCGCGGAGCCGGACGGAAACGGCGGCTATCTTGCTGCGCTGAATGGCACGAACGAGGCGGAAACGGTGACGATCCGCGTGAAAAACACGCACAGCCCGGATGCGGTCACCGAGATCCTCCTGAGGGTGGAAAAGGTGCCGCCGGTCGCGTTCACGCCGGAGCTTACGCCGTCGGATGCGCTGCTGGTGCTCGTTGACCGCGGGACCGGCACGCGCATCTGGCCGGATGCGAACGGTACATGGAGCATTTCCAAGGACTTTACGTATGACTACGATCTGACGGCGCGCGGCTGCGCGGGCAAAACGGGCTGGCTCCGCGCCGCAGACAACGAAAACGGCGAGACGGTCCTGAGCTTCTCCGACGGAACCTCTGCCGCAGTCGTGACCGGCGCGGACGGCGCGCTCCGCGCCGCGGCATCGATGCAGCTTTCAAAGGCGGCAGAAAATACAACGCTTGACCGCACGCTCGAGGCAGAATGGGCGGATTTCCGCGGCACCTCCTACACGTATGACAGCACGCAGGGGAAGCTTGTCGCGGGCGGCACGAACTATACGAACAACGGCGTTGTCGCAAGCCCGATGCCGATCAGCGCGGCGGACTCGATGCTCAGCTGGGCAACACAGCTCGGCGAGGGCTACTCCGGAAATGCCGTCGGCTGCCCGATCCTTGTGGACGGAAGCCTCATCACCTATGCTGCCTCGACGCTCTACCGCGTGGATGCGGTCTCCGGCGAGGTGCTGGCGCAAGGAACGATGGCGGGCGGCTCCAGCTTTGCCATCAATCCGCCGACCTATTATGAGGGCATGATTTTTGTCGGCCTGTCAAACGGCCGCATTCAGGCCTTTGATGCAAAGACGCTCGAATCCCTCTGGCTCTATACGGACACCATCGGCGGCCAGCCGAACTGCCCGATCGTCGTGTATGACGGATATCTCTACACGGGCTTCTGGCAGGGTGAGACGCTCGATGCAAACTTTGTCTGCCTGTCCGTGACGGATGAGGACCCGTCGAGCAGACTCGAGCAGAAGATCCCGACCTGGACGCATACGCAGACCGGCGGCTTTTACTGGGCAGGCGCGTATGTGTGCGACGATTTCCTGCTGATCGGCACGGACGACGGGCAGAGCGGCTACGCGAGTGAGAGCGGCGTTCATAAGACAGCGGAGCTTCTGATGCTCGACCGCAGGACGGGCCGTGTCATGGACCGCCGCGAGGGTATCTGCGCCGACCAGCGCAGCAGCATCTGCTATGACGCGGAAACGGACGCATATTACTTCACGACGAAGGGCGGCTACTTCTACCGCGCCCGCGCGGCACAGGAAAACGGCACGTGGCGCATCAGCGAGCTGCGCGAGCTCAAGCTGGACAACTACGCCGACCAGCTTACCAACCCCGCCATGAGCACCTGTACGCCGGTCGTGTATAACCACCGGGCGTATATCGGCATCTCCGGCACCGGCCAGTTCAAGGCCTATTCCGGCCACAATCTGACGGTCATCGATCTGGACAAGTGGAAGATCGCCTACAAGGTCAGAACGCAGGGCTATCCGCAGACGAGCGGCCTGCTCACCACGGCTTACGCGGACACAGGCTATGTCTATGTGTATTTCTTCGACAATTTCACGCCCGGCAAGCTCCGCGTCCTGCGCGACCGCCCCGGTCAGACGAGCGAGGAATTCGTGACGAAGGAAAGCTTTGCGGTGGGCGGAAAGACCGAGACATACGACACACCCTACGCGCTGTTCACGCCGGCCGGCGATGAGGCGCAGTATGCGATCTGCAGCCCCATCGCGGACGAGTATGGCACGATCTATTTTAAGAACGATTCCGCGCGGCTGATGGCGTTCGGCGCGAGCATCCGAAGCGTCAGCGTTGAGAAAATGCCGGACAAGCTCAGCTACGCCGAGGGCGAGCCGTTCGACCCGGCCGGCATGAAGGTGACGGTGACGTATGCAAACGGCAAGGTGCGCGATGTGACGCGCTATGTCCGCTTCTCGACCGAGCCGCTGACACAGGAGGACACAGAGTTTACGATCCTGTTCCCGTATGCAAAATACCGCAATGCGGACAACGCCGACGGGACCTCGGAGGCGGGCCAGCCCGTTGAGACGCCGCAGACGACGATCACGCTCACCGTCACCGGCGGCGCCGGACGCCGCCTCGGCGATGTGAACGGCGACGGCGTGATCGACAATCTGGACGCGGCGATGGTCTATGCCGCGTACAACGGAAAGGGGACGCTCTCGGACGAGCAGGCTGCCTGCGCGGATGTGAACGGCGACGGCGTGATCGACAATCTGGATGCATCCATGATCTACGCCTATTACAGCGGAAGGCTGGAGAAGTTCCCGGCAGAAAAGGGAAACTGATATGAAAAGAACGGGAAAATCAGGCTGGCTGCGCAGAGCGTCCGCGCTGCTGCTTCTGCTCGCACTGGCGCTCAGCGGCTGCGCCGCGCCCGCAGAAAAAACGCAGGCCGAAAAGACCGCCGCGTATCTGATGGACACGGTCACGGAGCCCTCGTGCGGCAGCGTCGGCGGCGAGTGGGCGGTCATCGGACTGGCACGCGCGGGCTGCGCGGTGAAGGACGGGTATTTTGAGGGATACTACGACCGGCTCTGCGAAACGCTCCGCGCATGCGGCGGCGTGCTGGATGCGCGGAAAAACACCGAGTACAGCCGTGTCATCCTCGCGCTGACGGCGATCGGAAAAGATCCATCCGATGTGGCGGGCTACGATCTGCTGCTGCCGCTTGCCGACCATGAGCAGACGCTCTGGCAAGGACTCAACGGCCCCATATGGGCGCTGATCGCGTTGGACGCGGGCGCGTATGCGATTCCGCAGACGGTTTCCGGCACACAGGCCAGCAGAGCGCGCTACGTGCAGACGATTTTGGACGCGCAAACGGAAAACGGCGCGTGGGGGCTCGCCGCAGGCAGCGAGGACGTGGACATGACGGCGATGGCGCTTCAGGCGCTTGCGAAGTATACCGATGACGATGCCGTGAACGCGGCCGTGGAGCGGGCACAGGACTGGCTGAGCACGCAGCAGCGTCCAAACGGCGGCTTCTTCGCCTATGGCAGCGAAAGCAGCGAAAGTGCGGCGCAGGTGCTTGTGGCGCTGTGCGAGTTGGGGATTCCGCTCACGGACGAGCGCTTCGTGAAAAACGGCGCCGCGCTTCCGGACGTTCTGGCGCGCTATGCGCTGGAGGACGGGAGCTTCCGCCACACGCCGGACGGCGAGAGCAACCTGATGGCAACGGAGCAGTGCCTGTATGCGCTGGTGGACGCGGCGCGCATCGCGCGCGGTGAGAGCAGCCTCTACCGCATGCGCTGAGCTTGCCGGAGCACGTTTGACAAGCACGAAAAAACCGTGAGACTTTTTTGACAAGCTCTCAAACGCGAACCGCGGGGCTGGGTTCGCGTTTGAAAAAGCCGCACCCGGCTGCGCGCATAATTTGTGCGCTGCTTGCGCACAAATTCCACACTTGCCGGGCGTAGCGTGTTTTGTCCGATGTACACGCCACCGGACAAAACCGATTCACATTTTATTTCGCCGTGCGCGGCGAAACTCTACGAGGTTTTTTGACAGTCTGAAATGCACGCCTTTCGGCGTGCATTTTGCTTATTCGACGATTTTGTAATACGCCCGCGCGGTCACGCGATAGACGATCAGATACAAGGCGGCAAACACGCCGAGCGTTCCGAGCGTGCACCACATCGTGCGCACGGCGTCATATTGCTGGAAAAGCGTCAGCAGCATCCGGATGAGGCGGAAGTCAAACGCCACATGGACAGCCGCCACCAGAAGCGGCGCGAAGAACACGATCAGAAGCTGGTGGTTCACCGAGCGGCGGATCTCCGATTTTTGAAGGCCGACCTGCTGCATGATCTGGAAGCGTGCGCGATCCTCGTAGCCCTCGGAGACCTGCTTGTAATAGATGATGAGCACCGTCGCCATGATGAACAGCACGCCGAGGAAAATACCGAGGAAGAAGAAGCCGCCGTTCATGGCGAGCGACTCGCCGATCTGCGCGGCGCGCGGCTCGACCGCATAGACATCCCACGTGCCGCACTCGCTGCCGGAGGCGATGCCGACATAATCCGAATCCCAGAGATTTTCCGCCTTCAAGGCTTTATAGATATTTGTCGAATCGTCCTCCGTGAAGCCGCAAAGACGCAGATTCTCCGCATCGCTTGCGCCGTTGCTGATGTAGGCGCGCCACTCGATGCTGCTGTTCCTTCTTCCGTAGGCGGCTTCCTGGAGGCTCCACAGCTTGTCGAGCGCCGCGTTGTCCGCCACGGCAAAGTAGTAGATCGCGGCAAAGTAGCCTTTGTAGGGCGGAAGACCATCGAAGTCTGCGTCCGTTCCCACGACCTTATAGTACTGCACCCCGACCGGCTCCGCCGTCTCGGAATTGCGGAAATCGAGCATCAGTGTCTCCGAAAGACCCTCCGGTGCGGCTCCGAGCACAAAGACCTCGTCCTCCTTCAGCTCAATGTGCGTCCCCGTCAGAGACTCCAGATCCTTTGCCGGAAGGAAGGCGATCAGCGTTCCTTCGGAAAACGGATCTATGAAATTACGCTCGATCGTCTGAAAGCAGCTTCCCGTCCACTTTGCATTGAAGCACAGACTGGAGCCAGCCTTCGCATCCGTCGCGGGCACGCCGAGACGCTCGCAGGCGTCCAGCAGCTTTTCCAGTGTTTTTTCACCGTCAAAGCGCGTCTGCCCCGGCGCAAGCTCTGTATCATAGCGTACCCACACGTTGAGGTCTGCCGGATAGCGCAGCCGGATCGAGCTCTCTGTGCCGAGATACAGCGACAGCGTGCCGGATACCATGACCAGCACCATCGTGGACAGCACGCAGATGTTTGCAAGCCCCACGGCGTTGCGTTTCATGCGATAGAGCATACCCGAGACGCCGATGAAATGCGCCGTCTGATAATAGTAGCGCTTGTCGCGGCGCAGGAGCTTCAAAACGGCGATACTCACCGAGGTAAACAGGCAGTAGGTGCCGAGGATGACCAGAAGGACCGCCACAAAGTAAAGACTCAGCGCCTGCATCGCGGTTTTTGCGGTCAGCGCGATCCAATAGCCCGCGCCGAGGCAGCCCACGCCGAGCAGCGTCAGCAGCCAGCGCGTTTTCGGCTCGCGTTCGGCGGCGCTGCCGCTGTGCATCAGCTCGATCGGACGGAGCCTTGCCACGCGGCCGAGGTTAAACAGCAGCGTCAGCAGCAAAATCGCGCCGAACAGGATCACTGTCAAAACCAGCGCAAGCGGTGAAAACTGGAACGGAAACTGAATGTCCGTGCTGCCCATGAGCCTTGTGACCAGCATGGTCATGAGCTTTTGCAGCAGAACGCCGAGGCTGACGCCGCCCGCAAGTCCGATGAGCGCCACATAGAGCGTCTCAAAGCCCAGCATGAGGGCGAGATTTCGCTTGTCCATGCCGAGGACGTTGTAAAGGCCGAGCTCCTTTCCGCGCCGCTTCATCAGGAAGCTGTTCGTATAGAACAGGAAAATGACCGAGAACAGGCCGACCACGACCATGCCGAGCGACATATAGACCGACAGGTAATAATACCGCACCTTCGTGGAGACGGGGCGGGTGTTGGCGAGCGCGGCCAGAATGTAGAACGCCGCCGCCGAGCCAACGACGGTCAGAATGTACGGAAAATAGAACTGGCGGTTCTTTTTCAGATTCTGCGCGGCGAGCTTTCCGTAAAACAGCTTATTCATGCGCCTCGCCTCCGCTTTGCAGCACGGTCAGCGTGTCGGAGATCTTGCCGTACATCGCCTCGCAGTTCATTTCACCGCGGTAGAGCTGGTGGAACACCTCGCCGTCCTTGATGAACAGGACGCGCTTTGCGTGGCTTGCCGCCTTGACAGAGTGGGTGACCATCAGGATGGTCTGACCGTCGCGGTTGATGCGCTCAAACAGCTCGAGCAGCTCGTCGGTCGCGCGCGAGTCGAGCGCGCCGGTCGGCTCGTCGGCGAGGATCAGCTTCGGATGCGTGATGAGCGCCCGCGCCACGGCGGCGCGCTGCTTCTGACCGCCCGAGACCTCATACGGGAACTTGTCCAGAACGTCCTCGATGCGCAGCTTTTCCGCGATGGGCTGAAGCTCGCCGCGCATAAAGGAATACGGCTTTCTGGCCAGCACCAACGGCAGGAAGATGTTGTCGCGCAGCGTAAATGTGTCGAGCAGGTTGAAATCCTGAAACACAAAGCCGAGATTGTCGCGGCGGAAGGCGCTGATGTCGCGCTCCTTGATGGCGCTCAGCAGCTTCCCATCCAGCAGCACCTCGCCGGAGGTCGGCTTGTCGAGCGCCGCCAGAATGTTCAGAAGCGTCGTCTTGCCGGAGCCGGATTCGCCCATGATGGCCAGATACTCGCCCTCCTCGACCGAGAAGCTCACGTTTGACAGCGCCTGGACCGGCGCGCCGCCGAAGCGCGAGGTGTAGACCTTTTTCAGATTATTGACTTCCAGAAGTGTCATGTTCATTCTCCTTTACATCGTGCAAAAAGGGACGTCGCTGTTCTCGCTTTCCAAGAACGCGCTCATTGAGCACGCCATCCGGTCAAGCTCCCGCTCGTCGGTCAGCAGCTGCGCCAGCCAGTCGGAAAACGTCTCGTCCGGCTCTTTTTTCTTCTTTTTCAGCAGCTTCCATTTTTTAAACATGGAACTCAACTCCTTTTTCTCACGTTCTGGAGTCATTATACAAGGGGGCCAAGCTGCGTGCCATCGATTTGGCTTACAGTTTGGCCCCATAGCTTACAGTTTCGTAAGATTCGGCGCTGGCGCGTCAGACTGCGCCGCTCATTCGTGCGTGCGCTCGGTGCGCGCGAGGCTGATCGTGATCTCGGTGCCCTCGCCCACGCTCGAGCGCATGGTGATGGTATGGCCGAGCCTGCGGCAGACGCGGCGGCAGAGATAGAGCCCGAGACCGGTGGCCTTTTTGTCCGCGCGGCCGTTGTAGCCGGTAAAGCCCTGCTCGAATACGCGCGGAAGATCCTCCGGCTCGACGCCGATGCCGGTGTCGGAGATGATGATCGCCGGCGCGTCCGTACACGAAATCGTGACCGCGCCGCCCGCAGGCGTGTACTTGACCGCGTTGGAGAGCACCTGCTCGATCACAAAGCCGAGCCACTTTTCATCTGTCAGCGCCGTCTGGGTGCCCGGCTCATAGCGGAGCGTCAAGCGCTTGTGGATGAACTGCGGCGCGAATTTCCGCACCGCCGGACGGATGACCTCGTCGAGGGGATACCGCCGCAGGAGAAGGTCTGTGCTCTCACTGTCGAGCCGCACATAGCCGAGCGCCATCTCGACATACTGCTCGATGCGGAAAAGCTCCTGCCCCAGCTCGCTGTTTTCCTGCCCATCCTGCTGCAAAAGCAGCCGCATGGCGGCGATGGGCGTCTTGATCTGATGCGCCCAGAGCGTATAGTATGCAGACAGATCGGCCATTTTCCGATCGGTGCGCGAGACGGCGGCTGCCATGTCACCCTCCAGTGCGCGGACGAGCGCCTGATAGTCCTGTTCGAGTGCGTTTGCACCGCATTCGGGGAGATTACTTGCCGCAAGGCGCGTCTGGCGGCAGATGTCCTGCAAAAGACGGTGCTTTTTCAGAAATTTCCGGCAGTCGGCCGCGCCGACGGCCAGCGCGCACACCGCGCTCAGAAGCGCCGTGTAGGCGACGTTTTCTGCGCCCATGCCGCCAAGGCGCGCCATGAGCGCGAACAGCGCCCAGTTGATCGCCCACAGCACAATGTGCCAGCGCCGTGCGCGCAGATACAGCCATAGATCCTTCATTTACCGCACCTGATAGCCGACGCCCTTTTTCGTCACGATAAAGTCCGTCAGGCCGATTCCTTCCAGCTTTTTGCGCAGACGTGCCACATTGACGCTCAGCGTGTTTTCATCCACAAAGCTGTCTGATTCCCAAAGCCGCTGCATCAGCGTCTCGCGCGGGACGATCGCGCCGCCTGCCTGCATGAGCACCTGCAAAATGCGGTACTCGTTCTTGCTCAGCTCCAGGCGGGTGCCTGCAAAGGAGAGCGAGGAGTCGTTTGCAGCCAGGATCGCGCCGCCGCGCTCCAGCAGGCTGCTCTGTCCGGCAAATTCATACGTCCGGCGCAGCATGGCCTGCACCTTCGCGGTCAGGACGCTGAGATCAAAGGGCTTGGCGATGAAATCGTCTCCGCCCATGTTCATCGCCATGACGATGTTCATGTTGTCGGATGCGGAGGAGAGAAACATCACCGGGACCTTTGACAGCTTCCGGATCTCGCTGCACCAGTGGTAGCCGTTATAAAAGGGGAGCGTGATGTCCATCAGGACGAGTTGGGGGTCGTAGGCGGCAAATTCCTGCAATACGGCGCGAAAATCCTGCGCCACACGGCAGCCGCAGCCCCACGCCTCCACGCTCCTTTTGACGGCGGAGGCAATGACCGCGTCATCCTCCACCACAAAAATCTTCATATTGTCCATCGTTATTCCTCATGCTCTGCGGCGTGCAGCTCCGCAAGCGCCGCCTGCTCGCGCTTCTGACAGGTAAAGAGGATGATCTGCCGCGAGGCGGCCTCCTCCTTTAAAAGCGCCAGCGCCGCGCGCAGCCGCTCGTCGTCAAAGCGGACCAGCGCGTCATCCAGCACCACCGGCACGTCCGCGCCCAGCGCCAGACGGCAGATGGCGAGCCGAACGGCGAGATAGACCTGATCGGCGGTGCCGCCGCTGAGGTAAAGAAGCTGCCGCGTGACAAGCTCGCCCGCCTCACGCGTTTCGGCCTGCATGCTGCTTCCAAGCAGCACTGTGTCATAGCGTGCGCCGGTGAGCTTTGCGAGGAGCTTTCCGGCAAGAGAACTGATCTGCGGGGAGAAGCGCGTCTGAAGCTCGCTGTTTGCCGCCTCCAGTGCGCCGAGCGCCCGCTCAAGCGCGTCATAGCGACGGCTCAGATGCTCTGCCTGCGCCGTCAGCGCCTCGCGGCGCGCCTCCAGCTCTGCCGGGTCGCCGAGCGCCTCGGCGCGTCCGCGGCTCTGGTCGAGCTGAGAGCGCACGTCCGAAAGCGTGGAGTTGAGCTGCAAAAGCTCACGCGAGACGGTTTTCGGCTCATAGCCCTCCAGATCGGCCTCCGGCGCGGGCTGCGGCTTGGCATCGCCCAAGGCCGTGCAGATCGCGTCATAGCGGCTTTGTGCGGTGCGCTCTGCCTGCTCGGCACGCTCTGCACAGTCGAGCAGCGCCAGCGCCGTGCGCACGGCGTCCAGTGCCTGCTCCGGCGTTGCGGCCCCGGGCGCGAACATGGAGACCTGACCGAGCAGCCGCGCCTGCCGTTCGGAAAGCGCTTGCGCTTGCGCCGCGCGCCGCGCGAGCTCCTGCTCATGCTGCTCCTGCTTCTGTGCGTAGAGATGCAGTGCGCCGCAGTATTCTGTCGCCAGCGGCACGATGTCGCCGCAGGCGCTCACGCCGTATTTGTTCAGGATCGCCTGCGCCTGTGCGGTGCGTACGCGGCAGGCGTGGTTCTTTTTTTGCAGAAGCACAGCCCATGCGCCTCCGCCGAGCGCCGCCGCCAGCAGCACGGCGCGCAGGATGACGGTCGCCGTTCCGCCGGGCAGAAACAGCGTCCCGATGCAAAGCAGGAGGGCTGCCGCCAGCGTGCAGAGTGCGGGAAGAAGACTTTGCGCGCTGCCGCGGCTGAGTGCCTCCGCCTCCTGCGCGTCCTTCCGCGCCTGCGCGGAAAGCGCTTCCTCGGAAAGACCGAGAAAGACCGCCGGGCAGGGCGGCGCCTGCGGCGGCGCAGGCTGCGGCTCGGGGAGCGGATGCATCTCCGAGCACAGAAGATCGAGCTGCCGCTGAAGCTCCGTCAAGGTCCGGGCGGACGGAAGGCGCTCGACCGATTTTTTGGCATCGGCACAGCGCGCGGAGGCATCCGCCAGCTCGCGCGCGGCCGCATCCTTTTTCTCAAATGCCCGCGCGGCCTCGCGCGCCCGCAGTCCCGCGAGGACTGTCTGAAGGTGCTGCTGCTGTTTGGTACACTGCTCGCGCTTTGCGCGCAGAGCCATGTCGCCCTGATGGAGGCGATGGATCTGATCGAGCGTGTTTTCCACCTGCTGAAGCTCCATCAGCGTCTGCGGCAGAAGCCCCGTTCGGTTGTGGCGGCAGCGATTTCGCCAGTCGCGGAGCGTTTTTTGCGTATCGGAGAAGCTGACGGTCTCATCGCCCGCCGTGACAAGCGAGGAAAGCCGCTTTTCAAGCTCTGCGTCCGACGTGACTGCGACGGCGCCCTGACCGATGAAGGCGCTGCGCTCCAGGACGCTCTGCCCCACGCCAAGCAGCATCTCGCCGCAGTTTTCACCCGTCATGCCTGCGACGGGCAGACTGCTTTCCGTCTCATAGGCGCGGAATTCGCCCATCGGGACGCGGCCCTTTGTGCTGCGCTCGATGGTGATGCGCCGGCCCTGCCATTCCAGCTCCATTTTGCCCTGCATCGGCGCGCCGCTCCACGGCTTGTATTTCGCCTTTGCGGGGAGGCTGGTCTTCGTTGCACGCGCGCTGGAGTCCATGCCATAGAGCATTGCTGTCAGGAACGCCGCCCAAGTCGATTTTCCGGACTCGTTCGGAGCCGTCACGATGTTGAGCCCGTCCTCCAGCGTCAGCTCCGCATTTTGGAGATTGCCGAAGGAGGCGGAGAGTTTCAGAATTTTCACAGCTCCGGCGCCTCCCTTCCGTCCATCGCCGCAAGGCCCAGCCGCGCGGCGTCTGCAATGCACTGTTTTTCCTCCGGCGTCTGCGCCGCGTCAAACTGCTGCCGCAGCTCCCGAAGGAAGATGCCGCGCAGCGTATCCTCGCCCGCCGCAGCCCAAAGATCGACCTTCGGCGTCGTCTCGTCGCGCAGGGTCAGGCTGAAAAAGCGCTCCTCCAGCGCGCGGTAAAGCGCTTGCAGCGGGACAGGCTCCGCCTCGCCCGTCAGGAGGATGCGGTAAATATCATCCTGCGTCTGCTGCGGCAGCGCCGCCGTGACGGACGCGAGCGGATCCTCGCCTGCCGGGACGGAGAGGATCTCATATTTCCTTCCATGCAGCGGGTGAAATTCCAGCGTACATGCGCCGTCTCCGACGCTTCCGATGTAAACGCCCTTTTCGCCCAGCTCGTCAAAGCCGCGCCCCATCGCGCAGCCCGGCCAGGCATAGGCGGTGCGCCCCTCGCGCAGAAGGCCGCTTGCCGCGTGGATGTGACCGAGTGCCAGATAATCGAGGCCGGAGCCTGCGATCTCGGATTTTGAAACGAAGTTGTACGGGCTTTGCGCGTTCAGCGCGTCTGCGTGCAGCACCATCAGGTTGACCGCGCCGTCACGCTCGCAGGTGAAGCCCGCCAGAAGGTCGCGGGCCTCCGGCGCGGTGAACGCCGCACCGTAGACGCGGCAGCCAAGCTCCGGAAACGCGATGGCGCGGATCTGGTTTTCTGTAAAAATGTGCACGTTTTCCGGCCAGCGCTCGGTTTTGTATGCCGAGCCGTCCGCTGCGCAGTCATGGTTTCCCGGCGCAATGACGATCTGCGCGCTGCATCCGGCAAACGCGCGCGCCAGCGCCTCAAGCGTGTCGGGGTAGGCGTTGTCACTGTCAAACAGGTCGCCTGCCAGCAGCATCAGCTCACAGCCGTGTGCATTTGACAGCTCGACCAGCTCCGACAGCAGCGCGCGCTGCTCCTTTCGGCGCTGTGCCGCGCGCTCGGGACTGAGCCCTGAAAACGGCGAGTCCAGATGCAGGTCTGCCGCATGCAGAAATTTAATCATCCACAGCCACCCTTTCTACTGCTGTACATTTTCCGCTTGCGCCGTCCACGGTAAAGACCGCGCCGCAGAGCCGGCCTGGGCCCGCAGGCCACTCGAAGCGCGAGGTCAGCTCGCCACGGAACAGGTCGATCGACTGCTCCGGCTTGACGCCGAGCACCGAGCGAAGCGGCCCCGTCATGCCGAGGTCTGTGATATAGCCCGTGCCCTTTTCCAAGATCCGCTCGTCTGCGGTCTGCACATGCGTGTGCGTGCCCCAAACCGCCGACGCGCGCCCGTCGAGATAAAAGCCCATCGCGAGCTTTTCCGACGTGGCCTCGGCGTGAAAATCCACAAAGACCGGGATGCTGCCGAGCTCCGCCAGCACCTTGTCCACGACGAGGAAGGGGTTGTCCGGCCCGAAATCCATGTTGCAGCGCCCGATCAGGTTCACGACCGCGACCGGCCCGATGCGCGTTTCATACACGCTCCAGCCCTGCCCCGGAAGGCTCGGCAGGAAATTTGCCGGGCGCAGGATATACCGGCTCTCGTCGAGATAGGTGCAGATCTCCCGCCGATTCCAGGTGTGGTTTCCGAGCGTGATGACGTCCGCACCCGCATCCAGAATGTCCTCCGCCTGCTGCGGGGTGATGCCGACGCCGGAGGCGTTCTCACCGTTTACAACACAAAAATCGATGCAGTACAGCTTCTTGAGCGAGCGCAGGTGCTTTTTGAGACACCGAAGTCCGCCCACACCCGTCACATCACCGACTGCCATTACACGAAAGTCCATTTGTTTTCCCTCTGCATTTCTTATTTTTTTCATTATACCATTTCCCAAAGTCGTTTGCCATGATATACTGAGAAAAAAGTCGCGGTTGGGTGCAACCGGCCGCGAAAAAAATCGTCATCAAAGACAGGAGGCCTTGCCTTGGACGACACAACGATCATCGATCTGTATTGGGCGCGCAGCGAGCAGGCTCTGCATGAGACGGAGCTGAAATACGGCGCTTACTGCCGCGCGATCGCGCGGAATATCCTGAAAAATCCCGAGGACACGGAGGAGTGCGTCAGCGACACATGGCTCGGCGCGTGGAATGCCATGCCGCCGAAGCGGCCGTCCATTCTCTCCGCGTTTCTGGGGCGCATCACGCGCAATCTCGCGTTTGACCGCTGGAAGGCGGCGCGCGCGGAAAAACGCGGAGGCGGAGAGCTGCCGCTGGCGCTGGACGAATTGGATGCGTGCATCGCCGCGAAGGGCGGCGTAGAGACGGAGTTTGACGGCAAGGAGCTTGCCCGCGCCATCGACGCATTCCTGCGGACGCTCCCCGAGCGCGAGTGCAGCCTTTTTTTGCGCCGATACTGGTTCGTGGACTCCGTCCGCGACATTGCAAGCCGCTATTCCATGAATGAAAACAATGTAAAATCCATCCTTTTCCGAACACGGGAAAAGCTGCGGAAATACCTCGAGGAGGAGGGGATCACCGTATGAAGCAGGAGATCCTATTTCGCGCCGTCGGCGAGGTCGGGGACGATCTCATCGCGCGCGCGGACAGACCCGTACAAAAAAATAAGACGGTGTGGCTCCGCTGGGCTGCCATGGCGGCGTGCTGCATACTGGTGATCGGCATCGCGGCGTTCGCCCGCGTCACGCTCAGCGGCGCAAAGTCTGCCGCGCCGGAGGCGAATATGCAGGCGGCCTGCGCCGATACTGCTGCGGCGGAAGCGCCGAGAAGCATCGAACCGGAAACGGCGATGGCGGAGGAGAAATCCGCCGAAACAGCGGAAAACAGCGAGGAGTATAAGAGCGAGCCTGCCGATGTCCCTGCGGAGAACGACTGCACCACCCCGCAGACAACAGCGCCCTCCGATGCGCCGTGCGAGCTGTATTCCTTCCGCTTTGACGGCCGGCTCTACACGCAGATCCCGGCGGACGGCGTGGATATTCTGCCGGGCGAGCGGCTCGGCACCGTGGAGGAGAGCGATGTTTCTGAGCTGATCGGCTGCGCGGTCTACGCCTGTGACGGCGCGGAGCCATCGTACCGCGTCCTGCTCCTGCTGGACGGGGAGTATTTGCTGTTTGAGCATACAGAGCCGGACGGCGAATGAGCGGCGGGATAAAAAAGTACGCATCCGCGGACAAAAACGCTATGCAACCGCCGCACATTCTGATATAATTGCAGTGCAGAGAACGATAGGGGAGGGTGCCTATGTCAAACGCACTGAGACAGCTTGCAGAGTCCGTCCTGGAGCTGAAAGAGGCCTTTACCGAAGAAGAACTTCTGGCGCACAGCCACCACAAACGGGCGGAGCATGTTTTCCTGCTTGCTCGAAACACCTTTGTCGCCGTGGCGGCGCTGCTGTTTCTGATCTCGCTGTTCCATGTCCCGAACGCATATCTGATCAAGGCGATCGCCTATTTCTTCGGCGCGGGCGCATATTTCTGCGAGATCCTGCTGCTGACCGACTGCTTTTCTCAGAAGGTGCCGCACCGTGAGATGTTCATGGCCTACTGCTTCGGCCCGATGTACATCCTGCTCGGGATCAGTTATCTTCTGCACTAAGCCGTAAAAACAATAAAACAATAAAACAATAAAACGCATCCGCGAGCGGCAAAGACTCACGGATGCGTTGTTTTTTGATTTGGGATCAGCCGCGCGCATAGCGCAGGATGTCATGCGCCACGGGCGTGTAAAAGAGCTTTGCGACCTGCTCCGGCTCGCGCGTCTGGGCGAGGATCCACATGAGCTTGGCGCAGACGGCCTCGGTGGTCATATCGAATGCCTCAAGGATCTGCGGGCAGTTGCGGATCTGACGGCCGACCTGATAAACGCCGACGTCGCTGCCCTCGTTCTGGACCTGCGTGGTCAGGACGATGGCCTTTCCGGCATCAAGCCCCTGATGGAGCACCTCCAGGAAGCTGCTTCCGGGGTAACTCGGAACACCGCCGACGCCGAAGCTCTCCAGAATGAGCGCGTCATTGTGCTCCAGCATATACGCCGCGAGACTGGACGGGACGCCGGGGATCAGCTTGAGCAGCCCGACCCTTTCATTGAGCCGGTCATAGAATACCGGGGTCTCGGAAAAGCCTGTCTCGATGTATTGCAGAAGCCGCCCGTCCTGCACCACGGCAAGACAGGGGTAGTTGATGCTGGAGAATGCCTCATAGCTCTTGGAACGCGTTTTGCAGGCGCGTGTGCCCTCAATGACCTTGCCGTTGAAGACGATCATGATGCCATGCAGATGGTCGGAGGCGGCGCAGAGGAACGCATCCGTCAGATTGACCTTGGAGTCGGTCGAATCGAAGCTGATGGGCTTTTGCGCGCCGGTCAGGACGACCGGCTTTTTTGCACCCTGAATGAGGTAGGAGAGCGCCGCTGCCGTATACGCCATTGTGTCGGTGCCGTGGCTGATGACAAAGCCGTCGTAGCGCTCATAATGCTCCTGCACAGTACGCGCCAGCGCCACCCAGTTTTCCGGGCGGATGTTGGTGGAGTCGAGACTGAACAGCTGCATACAATCGACTTTGCAGAATTCGGAGACCTTCGGCACGAAGGACAGAAGCTGCTCAGAGGAGAGGGCAGGCCGCAGCCCATCCTGACTGATCTGAGAAGCGATGGTGCCGCCGGTGCCGATCATGAGAATCTTTTTCATAAAAAACCTCCCGCGTTCAGGTCGTGAATTCAGTATAGCATGACGCGGAGGGAATGTCCACCGGGAAAAAACAGCTCCGGGCATAAAAAGGCCGGCCCATGGCAAGACTGTACACCCTTCTTCGAATACGCACTACACCCGTTACCCTTACAGCCAGCTCGGAAACGGCTGCCTCACGGCACACGGGGTGGGCTGCTTAGTGCTGCTTGGTTCCCCACCTGACACGGTTCACAGAGCCCCGTTGCGTAAGACCGAATCTTCAACGCCGCTTATAAGGGTCAGACGATACAATACGTACCCTCGGTCGGGATTTCCTCCCCGCTGTAGCGGATTGCGGGTAACAAGGCACCGCTATCTCCCCGAGTAGTACAGCCTCGCCATGGGTCGGCCACGGCAAGAAAAATGACAGATCAGTCGAGCTTGCTTTCGACGAAATCGACCAGCTCGCCGACGGTGTTGAGCTTTTCCTCCATCTCCAGATCGACGCCAAGCTCTGATTCCAGATCCATGACCATCTCCACGGTGTCGAGCGAGTCGATGCCGAGGGATTCAAACGTGGTCTCGCGGGTGATCTCATCCGCGGAAATATCAAGCTGTGCGGCCAGATAGGACTGGATCTTCTCAAACATGCTATATTCCTCCATCCAACACACCAAAGCAGCCTTCGCGGCGGCCGGTGGCGCGGTTATGTGATAGGAATATCATACGGATTTTTCAGCCAATGTCAAGTGTTGTTTTTCAAGCGGTACGCAAAATGCATGGTTTTTGACGGTTTTTGCGCGATTTTCATGAAGAACAGCGACTTTTTCGGCAGAAGGATATGGAGCGGAAGAACGCTCAGTTCAAAAAATCGCGGAGCTTTTTGCTTCTCGACGGGTGGCGGAGCTTGCGCAGCGCCTTCGATTCGATCTGGCGGATGCGCTCGCGCGTGACGTCGAACTCCTTGCCGACCTCCTCGAGCGTGTGCGGCTTGCCGTCCTGAAGGCCGAAGCGCATCCGGAGCACCTGCTGCTCACGCGGGGTGAGCGTTGCCAGCACATCCTCAAGCTGCTCGTGCAGCAGCGTGTGGGACGCTTCCTCCGACGGCTGAGAGGCGTCGGAATCGGGCAGGAAGTCGCCGAGGTGGCTGTCCTCCTCCTCGCCGACCGGCGTTTCCAGCGAGACCGGCTCCTGCGCGATCTTCATGATCTCCTCGACCTTGCTCACCTCCATGTGGAGCTCCTGCGCGACCTCCTCGGTCGTCGGCTCGCGGCCGAGCGACTGCACCATGCTGTGCGAGGTGCGAAGCACGCGGTTGATCGTTTCGACCATATGTACCGGGATGCGGATCGTGCGCGCCTGATCGGCGATGGCGCGTGTGATCGACTGGCGGATCCACCATGTTGCATAGGTGGAGAATTTATAGCCCTTGGTGTAATCGAATTTTTCGACTGCCTTCATAAGGCCGAGATTGCCCTCCTGAATGAGGTCAAGAAGCTGCATCCCGCGCCCGACGTAGCGCTTGGCAATGGACACGACCAGACGCAGGTTTGCCTCGGACATGCGCTTGTGCGCCTCCTCGTCCCCCTCCGCCATACGTTTGGCAAGCGCGAGCTCCTCCTCCGGGGTAAGGAGCTTGATCTTGCCGATCTCCTTGAGATACATCCGCACGGGGTCGTCAAGCTTGCCGTCTCCGAGATCGTCATAGCGCTCCAGCTCCTCGTCGGTGGGCGCGGCCTCCAGCTCGCCGCTTTCGATCGCCTCCATGTCGTCGATCGTGGGGCTGTCCAGTGCGTCGCTGCTGCCGATCAGATCGAGAACGTCACTGACATCGATCTCCACACCCGCGGCCTCCAGCACGTCGTAAAACTGCTCGGTCTGCTCCTCGGTGGCATCTGCTGCATCCAGCGCCTCGACCAGTGCCTTGGAGGCGACTTTTTTTGTCTTTTTCGCCTCCTCCAGCAGTGCGGTCAATTTGGCGCGGCTTTCGTCCGTAAGCTCCATTTTTTGAAGCAGTTCCATGTCTTTTGCCATCTCAGCCACCGTATCCTTTCTTTTCCCGGAGACGCTCGGCCATCGCCAGCAGCGCCTCGCCGCCCGAGCCGGTTCTGCGTGCGTCCTCCTGACGGATGACGTCCACATAATCGCGCAGGGCATCCTCATTGACGATCTGGTCGTCCTTGTTTGCGACCGCCGAAAGGTGCGCCATCTCCTCGGGAGAGAACGTCCCTTCCAGCGCGCCGAGACTCACCGCTTGACCGGTGCCGTTTCTGGCGGCAAGCTCGGCATAGACCCTGCCCAGAAGCGGGCAGGAAAACTGCTCCGGCCGGAGCGTCACGCTGCCGAGCAGAGCCGGCTCCTTGAGAACGAGCCGCAGAAGTCCTTCCTCCGCCATCGCCGAACGCACGTTGTCATAGCGAATGCCCTTGACATGGGGCTGCTGCTGCTTCGCGGGCGCGAGGTCCTGGGCTTCCTGCTTCTTTTTTTCACGCGCAATGCGCTTTTTGAACGCTTTTTGCACCTCCAGCTTGATGGCGTCGTAGCTGACGCCCGCGGCCTCAGCGGCGCGGCGGCCGTAGACCTCGCGCTCGACCGCGCTCTGGAGCGTGGAGACCATCTCTGCCGCGTCCGACAAGAACGCCACACGCTGGTCATCCTGCGTCAGGTCGTATTTGCGCCGGAGCGATTGGAGGCGGTATTCGGCCTGATTTTCCGACTGATCGAGCAGGAGGCTGAAGCGGTCGGCGCCGAACTTCCGCAGAAACTCGTCAGGGTCCTTCGCGCCCTGCATCCGCAGGATCTTCACCTGAAGGCCGACCTTCTCGAGCATCGGAATGGCGCGGCGGGTCGCATTCTGCCCGGCCTCGTCGCCGTCATAGATCAGAACGATCTGATTGGTATATTTCGCAAGAAGATTGGCATGCTCCTCGGTCAGCGAGGTGCCGAGCGACGCGACGGCGCAGTCAAAGCCGTACTGGTGCAGGGCGATCGCGTCCATATAGCCCTCGGTGAGGATGATCCGCCCCTGCTTGCTTTTCTTGGCGATGTTCAGGGCAAAGAGATTTTTCCGTTTGTTAAAAATGATGGTCTCGGGCGAGTTCAGATATTTTGGCGTCGAGTCGTCCATCACGCGCCCGCCGAAGCCGATGATGTTGCCGCGCACATCGATGATGGGGAACATCAGGCGGTTTCGGAAGCGGTCGTAAATGCCGCCCTTCTGCGACTTGACTGCAAGACCTGCCTCCAGCAGTTCCTCCTTGGTGTAGCCCTTTTTCACCATCTCGTCGAGCAGCGACGACCACTCGTTCGGCGCAAAGCCGAGTCCGAAGCGCGTCACGGTCGAGCGCGAGAGCGCACGCTTGGTGATGTATTGCCGCGCCTCCTCACCGCACGGAGCAAGGAGCTGGGTGTGGAAAAACCGTGCCGCGTCCTTGCACAGCGCCCAAAGACGCTCCTGCTTTTTGTAGGTGGAGGCGTATTCGCGGTCGTCCGGAACCTCCAGCCCCGCGCGCTTGGCAAGAAAGCGGACGGCATCAGGATAGTCGAGATTTTCGATCTCCATCGTGAAATTGATGACGCCGCCGCCCTTGTGACAGCCGAAGCAGTAGTAGATGCCCTTGTCCGGCGCAACCGAGAAGGAGGGCGTTTTTTCTGAGTGGAACGGGCAGAGGCCAAACAGATTGCTGCCCTTGCGCGTCAGAGAAACGTACTGGCTGACAACATCCTCAATGGGATTGCGGACGGTCAGCTCATCGAGAAAAGCCTGTGGGAAGGGCATGGAGGGCCTCCTTTCTGCACCCAAAGGCGCGGTTTTTCGCAGCGTTTCGGCGGTTTCCTGCTCCATTCCGGCTGCCGCCCTATCGGACCTGCCAGGTCGTGGGAATGAACAGCTCCGAGTATTTGTAGACCGCGTAGCGGTCAGTCATACCGGCGATATAGTCGCAGACGATGCGGTCCATGCCGTCAAAGTCGAGCTGCGGAATGAAATCCGCGGGCAGCTTCAGCGGATTTTTGCTGTAATAGTCATAGAGCCTTCGGATGATGTCCTTGGCCTTGGACTCCTCGCCCTTGGCCTTGGAATTGGTGTAGACGCGGGCGAACATGAATGTGCGCAGGCGATCCATCGCCGCGGAGACCTCGGGCTGCATACCGAGCACGCCCGTCTGCTCCGTGTTTTCGATCATGTTCATGACCAGCGTGTTGATGCGCTCCGAATGTGCGTGGCCGAGGATATCCGTGATGTCGCGCGGAATGTCGGCCTCCGTCAAAAGCCCCGCGCGCATGGCATCGTCAATGTCGTGATTGATGTATGCGATGCGGTCGGAGGTGCGGACGATCTGCCCCTCGAGCGTTTCGGGGATGAAGCTCCCGGTGTGGCCGAGAATGCCCATCCGCACTTCATAGGTGAGGTTCAGACCCGCGCCGTCACGTTCGAGCTTGTCCACCACGCGCAGAGACTGCTCATTGTGGCGGAAGGGACGCCCGGTGACGTCGCTCAGCGCAGCCTCGCCCGCGTGACCGAACGGCGTGTGGCCGAGATCATGTCCGTAGGCGGCGGCCTCCGCAAGATCCTCATTCAGACGCAGCCCGCGGCAGATCGTCCGCGCGATGCGCGAGACCTCCAACGTGTGTGTCATGCGGGTGCGGTAATGATCGCCCTCCGGAGAGAGAAAGACCTGCGTTTTGTGCATGAGCCGGCGGAAGGATTTGCTGTGGAGGATGCGGTCGGCGTCACGCTGATAGCAGGTGCGCATCTCGTTGGCCTCCTCGGGGTAGAGCCGCCCCTTCGTTTCGGCGGATCTCTGCGCCAGCGGCGACAGGACCCGATATTCTTCCTGCTCGATGCGCTCCCGAACGGTCATGCGTCCGCCCTCCCTTTTCTATATCTGGCTTTATATTAGCGCGAAAAAGTGAACTTGTTTTGAACACTTCGTTACTTTTTGACTTTTTCCGCGCGGTAAATGCTTCCTGTCTTCTTCGGGAGGACAGTCCCTGCCGAAAGCTCGCGCAGACGCACAGTGAGCGCCTCGAGCTTTGCCTGCGGGATGCAGCCGTGCAGCAGCACATCGGCGGCAAATTCGGTGCTCAGCTCCTCGCCGTCCTGTGCCGCCAGCTCCAGCCGTGCGCGCTCCAGAAACGCATAGCTGCATGAGATATCCACGCAGTCCCACACGCAGCGGCGCGCGATGCCTGCCGCGTCGAGCGCCATTTTGGCGGCCTTTGCATAGGCACGCGTCAGTCCGCCGGCACCCAGCAGGATGCCGCCGAAGTAACGCGTCACGATGCAGACGACATTTTGCACGTTCTCGCGGTCAAAGACCGCCAGCATCGGCTGCCCGGCGGTGCCCTGCGGCTCGCCGTCGTCCGAGGCGCGTACCGCGCCGCTCGCCAGCCGGTAGCAGAAGCAGTGGTGCCGCGCGTCATAGTGCTTCTTTTTCACCGCTTCGATGCAGGCGCGCGCCTCCTGCTCGCTCTCGACGGGATAGACCGCGCCGATGAAGCGGGATTTTTTTTCGATAAGCTCCGCCTCGGCATGTGCCGCGGGGATCAGGTATTCTTCCATAGCCTCTCTCACTCTGCCTTGTATTGCCGCAGCCTTCCGAACAGCGTCTCGTCCATGATCGCCTCGACGGCGATGCCGTCCGGCCGGTACTCGCACGAGAGCACCTTCGCCTGCGAGTGCAGGACATCGACCTGCCCGCCCATTGAGTAGGGAAGCAGCAGCTTCACATGATGAAGCCCGCGGCCCAGAAGTGTTTCCGCCGTTTTCTTCAGCTCCTCGATGCCCATGCCGGTTGCGGCGGAGATGGCGACGGCGTCTCTGCCGCGCGGGATCTCGTCATCGGGGAGAAGGTCACACTTGTTATAGCAGTCGATGACCGGGACGCCGGGCTTTGCAAGCTCGCCGATCAGCCGCTCGACCACCTGCATATGCGCTGTGCGCTCAGGGTCGGAGGCATCGATGACATGGATGAGAAGGTCTGCGTATTCAAGCTCCTCGAGCGTTGCCTTGAACGCCTCGACCAGATGGTGAGGGAGCTTTGCGATGAAGCCGACCGTGTCCGACAGCAGCACGTCGCAGGTGTCGCTGAGCGTGAGCTGCCGCGTGGTGGTGTCGAGCGTGTCAAACAGTCGGTTGTTGGCGGGGATGTCCGCGCCGGTCAGAAGGTTGAGCAGCGTGGATTTTCCCGCATTCGTGTAACCGACGAGCGCCACGACCGGGACGCTGTTTTTGATGCGGCGCTGCCGCTGGACGGCGCGCACCTTGCGCACCTCGGCCAGCTCCTCACGGAGCTTCTGGATGCGCGAGCGGATGTAGCGCCGGTCAGTCTCAAGCTGCGTTTCGCCGGGGCCTCTGGTGCCGATGCCGCCGCCGAGACGGCCCATTTCCTCGTTCCAGACCGTGAGGCGGGGGAGATAATACTGATACTGCGCAAGCTCCACCTGGAGCTTGCCCTCGCGCGTTCTGGCGCGCTGGGCGAAGATGTCGAGGATGAGCGCACTGCGGTCAAGGACCGGCGTTTTCATCAGGTCTTCCAGCGCGCGAAGCTGCGAGGGGGTGAGGTCGTTGTCAAATATAACAAGATTGGCACCGCCGTTTTGTACCATCTGGCGAACCTCATCGGCCTTTCCCTCGCCGATGAAGGAGTGCGGATCGGGCGTGTGCCTGTTTTGCAGCACCTTTCCCACGCACGCTCCGCCTGCTGTCTCCAGCAGCGCCTCCAGCTCGTCCAGCGTTTTTTCGCTGGAGGTCTCCTCAGGCGTGAAGCAGTCGGCGTTCAGGCCGACCAGAACCGCCCGGTCAATGATGATCTTTTTTTCGTCCATATATGCTCTCCATTGCCGCGTTCGCGCCGCGCCGGCCTGTGACAAAATTCGCAGGGTATGAAAAAAGCCCGCACCGGTACGCGGTGCGGACTTTGCTTCTTACTTCAGGCCGTATTTTCTGTTGAAACGGTCGACACGTCCACCGGTGTCAACAAGCTTCTGCTTGCCGGTGTAGAACGGGTGACACTTGGAGCAAATTTCAACCTTGATGTCCTTTTTTGTAGAACCAGTCTCAATAACTGCACCACACGCGCATCTGATAGTAGTCTGTTCGTACTTGGGATGGATACCTTCCTTCATGAGTTTCACCTCTCTCATCAGATTTCTGTAAAAAGGCAGACTGCCCTTCCCTTGGTTCAAACGCTTGGATAGTATATCATGACTTTTTTCAGAATGCAAGCTGTTTTTTGCTTTTTTCTTCTGGAAATTTGCGGGATGTACTTGTATGGAAGCCGTCACTTTTTCCGATATTTCCGGAACAGCTCCCAGAGAATGACCAGAACCTGAAGCGCGGCGCAGACGATGAACAGAAGCGACAGGTTCGGGAGCCTCAGCGTCAGATACAGACACACGCCGAGCGACCAGATCAGAACCGAGATCGAAATGCTCTGCTGCCAGATGCCCCACCAGAGGCTGGTAAAGACAATGCAGACGATGGAGGCGACAGGCACGGCAAACACGAAGAAAAGCCACGCGCGGAAGGGAACCTCCGCGATGAGGAAGGCGCTGAACAGCGCGGCGGCGATCACGAAAACCAGCGTGACCGACAGCAGCAGGATGAACATGTGATATGCGGGCTTGGACTGCTTTGGCGGCTCGATCTCTCCGATGAGGTTGCTGACAGTGATGCCGTAGAGATCGGCGATCTGCGTCAGGATGAAAATGTCGGGCAGGCTTTCTCCGCGCTCCCATTTTGAGACGGATTTGTCGGAATAGTTCAGCTTCTCAGCGAGCGTGAGCTGCGTGTCGCTATGCGCCTTGCGGTAGGCGGCGATGTTTTTGGAGACTGTCCTGCGCAGCGTGGCTTCATCGACCTTCAAATGGAAAACCTCCTAATAAAGCTCGAAAGCATTGAAAAATCATCGATTTCTACTCCCAGTAGAGTCCGGCTTTCCGCACAGTTGACCCCGGGAAACGGACGGTAGGGTGACTTTCACAGGCGCAGACGATAAAATAGAACCAGAAAAGAGATGCGCGCTGGCCTTGTGCAGAGGCAGCAAAAGTACGGTGTCATCCGAGCAGAATCTTTTTTCATCATAGCATATTTTTCTTTGCGGCGCAACCCGAAGGCAAAAATGGTTCCCGCATCACACACACCGTGCCGGAGCCATTTTTGCGCTTGTCCGGGCTGCGCCGCTTGATTTTACAGGACGCGGCTGGTAAAATACAGGCATCGTTACAATATGGGAAAGTGAGAACAATATGGCGATCAGGCTTGTCGCCGTCGACATGGACGGCACATTATTAAATGAAGAAAAAAAGGTCACCTCGCGCACACAGCGCGCCGTGCACGACGCCATCGCCCACGGGCTGGACGTCGTTTTCTGCACGGGACGGACGCTTTGCGAGTGTGACGAGATCATTGCCGCGCTGCCGGAGGTTCGGTACCTGATCTCCAGCAACGGTGCGCGCGTCTGGGATCTGCACGAAAACCGCATTTTGACAGAGCACTGCTTCGCGCCGGAGCGCAGCCTCTGCCTGACAGAGCGGCTGCTGGCCTTTGACGGGCTGATCGCCGTCTTTACCGGAGCGCGGATCACGACCTGCAAGGGCTGGGAGCAGCGTGCCTTTGACGTGTTCACGCCGGTCATTGCACGGCACACGGTAAAATACTACCATCCCGACGAGGCACAGCTGGACTATGCGACCGGCAAGCACGGCGCGGTCGAGAAGATCTTCTGCATGTTCGTCTCTGAAGCGGAGCGTGACCGCGCATGGGATGCCGTGCGCGATATCCCCTGCGATATCGTCGTTTCAGCGGCGGATAACCTCGAACTGACGGAGCCAGGCGTCAACAAGGGCGCCAGTCTCGCGGGCCTGATGGAGCGGCTGGGCCTCGTGCCGGAGGAGGTCATGGCCATCGGCGACAGCGGAAACGACGTGAGCATGCTCTCCTATGCGGGGCTTCCGGCGGCCATGGGCAATGCCGACCCGCAGCTCAAGGCGCTGGCAAAGCTCGTGCTGCCGACCAATGAGGAGGACGGCGTGGCGTGGGCGCTTGACCGCCTGACGGCGGGGACGCTGCCGCAGGGCTGACAGAGCAGAGGCAGAAAGCGAAACACATTATATTTGTATCAACATTACACGGTAAGGAAAAGGAGTGCGCATCATGGAAAAGAGCATCGGCATCCTCGGCGGCATGGGGCCGCTGGCAACGGCGGATCTTCTGCGGAAGATCGTTCTTTTGACCAAGGCGGAGAAGGACGGCGACCACGTTCGCGTGTTCATCGACGACAATCCGCGCATCCCGGACCGCACGGCGGCCATTCTCACGGGCGGCGAAAACCCGCTGCCGCAGATGACGGATTCGCTGGAAAAGCTCGAAAAATGCGGCGCGAGCTGCATCATCATGCCCTGCAACACGGCGCACTATTTCCTGCCGGAGCTGCAAAAAAAGACAAAAACACCGTTTATCAGCATGCTGGAAGCGACGGCGAAGGCGTGCGCCGCGCGCTATCCCGGAAAGACGGCGGCGGTGCTCGCCACGCGCGGAACACTGGCGACGGGGCTGTACGAGGAAGCGCTGGCGGCGGAGCATGTGCCGTATCTGATCCCGGATGAGTCGGAAAAGGATGCGCTGATGCACCTGATCTACGATGTGGTCAAGGCCTCAAAGCCGCTCATGCCGGAGCAGGCGCACTGGGAGGCGCTTCTGCGCGGCCTTCGCGCAAAGGGCGCGGACTATTTCGTCCTCGGCTGCACGGAGCTGCCCATCGTGGCACAGGAGCTTCCGCAGGCAGGGCCGTTCATCGATCCGACGGCGGAGCTTGCACGCGCAGCCATCCGTTTCTGCGGATACGAGACGATGGAGTGAATTGACTTTCGTCAAAATGACACAATTGAGATTGGACTTGTAGTGCATCGGCGTGGATCTGAACTTCAGCCAGATGGTCATGATCGTCGTCACGGCAACGCTCGCCTCCATCGGCACCGCCGGTACCTCCGGCGCCGGCATGATCATGCTGGCGATGGTCCTCGAGTCCGTCGGCATCGACCCGACCTACATCGGCCTGATCTACGGCATTGACCGTCTGTTCGACATGGGCCGTACTTCCCTGAACGTCATCGGCGACGCCTCCTGCGCCGTCTGCGTCAACCACTGGGAAGGCCGTACTGCCAATGTGAAGCAGTAAGAAAACGGTAAAAAATTGTGCATAACTCCCAAATACCCGCCGCTTTTTGCGGCGGGTATTTATTATACTTGCCTTTTCAAATTGGAAATGGTATACTAAACTCAGAAATCTGCGAAAGCGGAAAGAAAACACAAAAGGGAAAGGTGCAATAAAATGAGCGCTGCTTACAAAGATCGTACCACGGAAGAACTGAAACAGGAATATGCCGCCGTTAAGACGGAATTTGAAGCGCTGAAAGCGAAGAATCTGAAGCTCAACATGGCACGCGGCAAGCCCGGCCGTGAACAGCTTGACCTTGTATCCGATATTCTGACGGTTCTGGCAAAGCCGGAGGACTGTGTTGTTGACGGTGTGGACGCGCGCAATTACGGCGAGCTGACCGGCCTGAAGTGTGCCAAGGAGTTCTGGGCAGATATGCTCGGCTGCAAGCCGGAGGAATGCTTCGTCGGCGGCAATGCCTCGCTTACACTGATGTTTGACACCATCACCAAGGGCTACACGCACGGCATGCTGCATTCGGAAAAGCCGTGGTGCAAGCTGGACACCGTCAAGTGGCTGTGCCCCGCACCCGGTTATGACCGCCACTTCAAGATCACGGAGGCGTATGGCTTCGAGATGATCACCATTCCCATGACCGCCACCGGCCCCGATATGGATATGATCGAGGATCTGGTCAAGGATCCGGCTGTCAAGGGCATCTGGTGCGTGCCGAAGTACTCCAATCCCGACGGCATCATCTATTCGGATGAGACCATCCACCGCCTCGCCGCACTCAAGCCCGCTGCGCCGGACTTCACCATCATGTGGGACAACGCCTACTGCGTGCATGAGTTTGACGGCGACTTTGTCCCGTTTGAAGATATCCTGACGCTCTGCCGTGAGGCGGGCAACCCGGACATGGTCTATGAGTTCGCATCCACGTCCAAGATCACGCTGCCCGGCGCCGGCTTCTCCGTTATGGCCACGTCCGAGGCCAACCAGGCCTATATGCAGAAGCTGCTGACCGTGCAGACCATTTCCTATGACAAGGTCAACTCCCTGCGTCATGTGCGCTACCTTAAGAATAAGGCACATACGATCGAGCTGATGAAGAAGCACGCTGAGATCCTGAACCCGAAGTTCCAGTGCGTGCTGCGCCACCTCGACGAGCAGATCGCGCCGCTCGGCATTGCGCAGTGGCGTCGTCCGAAGGGCGGCTACTTTGTCTCCTGCAACACGGCTCCGGGCCTTGCCAAGCGCACGCTGGCGCTCTGCAAGGAAGCGGGCGTCGTCATGACCGGCGCAGGCGCAACGTTCCCGTACGGAAAGGACCCGCAGGACTCCAACATCCGCATCGCGCCGTCCCTGCCGCCCGTGGCAGAGCTGGAGCAGGCAATGGAGATCTTCTGCACGAGCATGAAGCTCGCCGCATTGGAGCAGCTCCTCGCCTGAAAATAAGATAAAAAGACAAAAGGAGGGCGTACGCCCTCCTTTTTTATGCGCGTTTTGCGGCATGACGGAAAATGGAAATGAAATACCAAATTATCAACAAAAATTGAACTGTATTTGAAGTTCCGTTGCGGTTGCTGCGCTAGAATTAAAAAGAAGATGAGACATGTTGGGGCGCAGCACCCGGAAAGGAACGTCTGATGAAGATCCTGTATTGCTTTTTGTATCTGGCGGGGACGGGCAGCCTCGGTTTTCTGCTTGGTCGGATCGTGCCGAAGCGCTGGTTCTGCGCCGACCGCTTTCCGTTCCGTGTCAGGCCATGGGAGCAAAAGCTCTATCAGGCGCTGCGCGTCAAGCAGTGGCAGAACAAGGTGCCGGACATGAGCCGGGTCTTTCCGAAGCTGATGCCCCCGAAGCGTCTGACTCCGGAGATGATGGATGATCTTCCGCGCATGATCGAGGAGACGTGCGTTGCCGAGGCGGTGCATGCCCTGCTGTCGCTCACGGGGCTTGGCTTTTTGTGGATCGTACCGGGCATGTGGGGCGCACTTTGGACAGCAGTGTATATTTTGCTTGGAAATGTGGCGTATATCATGATCCAGCGCTATAACCGGCCGAGACTTCAAAAGCTGCTTGCCATGCAGGAAAAGCGAAAAGCGAGAGAGCAGAGGAGGGAAGCTTGATGCGGACACTGATTTTGAGCTGCAACACGGGTGCGGGGCACAACTCCTGCGCAAAGGCGATCCGGGAGATCTACGAGGCACACGGGGAGGTGTGCCAGATCGCGGATGCACTGGAATTCATTTCGGATCGCGCATCAAAGTTCATTTCAAACTGGCATACGCGCATCTATCGCTATGCGCCGCGTGTGTTCAAGGCAGGCTATCAGGACGTGGAGGAGCGCGAGTCGATTTTTCGCGAGGGGACGCCGGTCTACAAGTATCTGACCTCCGGCTCGGAGCGGATGCGGGAATACGTTGCAGACGGCGGATTTGACAACGTAATCTGCACGCACGTTTTTCCGGCGCTGGCGCTGACAGACATGCAGAGAAGGCAGCCGCTGTCCATCCGCACGAGCTTCGTTGCGACGGACTATACATGCAGTCCGTGTGCGGCGGATTCTAAGCTGGACTATTATTTTATCCCGTCGCCGCTTCTGACACAGGAATTTGTCGACTGCGGCGTGCCGCGGGAGAAAATCGTCCCCTGCGGTCTGCCGGTGAAGCAGGCGTTTTACAAGCATGGCGGCCGCAGGGAGGCAAAGCGCGCGCTCGGCCTGCCCGAGGACGGACAGAATCTTCTGATGATGTGCGGCAGCATGGGCTGCGGCCCGATCTGCGAGCTGACGGAGCTGCTCGGCCCGGCGTTGGGGGACAAGCAGACATTGACCGTCATCTGCGGGACGAACGAGGAACTGCGAAGCAAATTGCAGCGCCATGCCGAAAATAGCCATGTGCGCATCGAGGGGCTTGTGACAAATATGCCGCAGTGGATGCAGGCAAGCGAGCTGACGCTGACGAAGCCGGGCGGACTGAGCACGACGGAGGCAATGGCAAGCGGTCTGCCGATGGTGCTCATCGATGCGGTCGCAGGCTGTGAGGAGCACAATCTGGACTTTTTCCTCGGCCTCGGTGCGGCGGAGACGGCGGACACGCCGCAGGCGCTGGCCGCGACGGCACTGGCGCTGCTGGCAAGGCCGGAACGGCTGGCTGCAATGGCGGAGGCGGAGCGGCGGACGCAGGCGCGGACGCCGGCTGAGACGATCTATGCGGTTTTGAAAGGGGAGCATGTGTGATGCGGTGGCTTGGATACGCACTTCTGGCGCTGCTTGCGCTTGCGGCGGCGTATATCCTTCTGCTGGCTGTTGCAGCGCTGGCAGTTGACCCCGGCAGAGAATATCCGAGCGAGTCGCGGTTTTACAGACGGCTGCTTGACGGCGCGGTGCGCGTTTGCCTCTGCGTCAGCAGGGTGAAGCTCCGCACGGAGGGGCTGGAGACGCTGCCGGAGGGGCCGTTTTTGCTGGTGAGCAATCACCGCTCGAATTATGACCCAATCGTGACATGGTCTGCGCTCAAGTCGCACAGGGTCGCGTTTGTGTCGAAGCAGGCAAATTTCCGCATTCCGATTTTCGGGCGTCTGATACGAAAGTGCGGCTGCATGGCCATTGACCGTGAGAACCCGCGCAAAGCGCTGGCGTGCGTCAAAAATGCGGCGGCGCTTCTGGAGCGCGGTGAAAACTGCGTTGGCATCTATCCCGAGGGCACGAGAAGCAAGCAGTGTGTGCTGCTGGAATTCCACAACAGCGTCTTTAAGATCGCGCAGATGGCACATGCGCCCATCGTCGTGATGACGGTGGAGGGAACGGAAAAGATCCATAAAAACGCGCCGTGGCGGCAGACGGAGGTAACGCTCCGCACCGCGGCGGTGATCGCGGCGGAGGAGCTGGAGGGAAAGCGCACGGCGGAGATCGGCGCGCGGGTGCGCGAGGCGATGCGGCAGACGCTGCAAACCGGCGTCAACGTCTGAGGCGGGACAGAACATGGCAGAAAGAGAGCGCGACATGAAAACATATGTGCTTTACAATCCAAAGGCGGGCAGCGGAGCCGGAAGGGACGCGGCGATGAAGCTGCGCGCCGTCTGCACAGAGGAGCTTGAATTCCGGGACATCACCGCCATTGAAAGCTATGCGGATTTTTTCGACCGCATCGGGCCTTCGGCAAAGGTGATCCTCGCAGGCGGCGACGGCACGCTCAATCGCTTTCTGAACGACACGGCGGAGGCGATGCTCCCCAATCCGATCTATTATTACGCCGTCGGAGGCGGGAACGATTTTCTGCGTGACCTCGGTCTGGAAAAGGGGGCGGAGCCGGTCTGCATCGACCTCTATCGGAAAAAGCTCCCGCTCGTGGAGGCTGGCGGCCATACATACCGCTTTCTGAACGGCGTCGGATACGGCATTGACGGCTACTGCTGTGAAAAAGGCGACGCGCTGCGCGATGCAGGCGGAAAAAAGATCAATTACACGGCCATTGCGATCAAGGGCCTGCTGTTTCATTACAAACCGGCAAACGCGGTGGTCACGGTTGACGGTGTGCGGCATAAATTCCGAAAGGTCTGGCTCGCGCCGACGATGAACGGCCGCTTTTATGGCGGCGGCATGATGCCCACGCCTGCGCAGGACCGGCTGGGCGAGGACGGAGCAGTGTCCGTGATGGTCATGCAGGGCAGCGGCAAGCTCAGAACGCTGGCGATTTTCCCGTCCATCTTTTCCGGAAGACACGTGAGCCATGCAAAGTGCGTGCACATTCTGCGCGGCCATGAGATCACGGTGCGTTTTGACCGGCCGCGGCCATTGCAGATCGACGGCGAGACGCTCCGCAGCGTGACGGAGTATACCGTCCATGCCGGTGCATCGGCAAGAGAATCGGCAACTGCATGAGAAACAAAAACTGCCCCTGTGCGTTAGCACAGGGGCAGCTTGCGTCTTGTTTACAGCGGCATGTCCGGCACACTGGAAATGCCGCCGGGCTTTGTCGTGGAAAGCCCAGCTGCTGTGCAGGCAAAGGACACGATCTCGCGCAGCGCCGCTTCGTCCAGCGCCTCCGGCGCTTTGCCGGTTTGCAGCAGCTTCCAGACGGCGCTGCCGCCGAAAATGTCGCCTGCGCCGGTCGTGTCAACGACCTGAATGTTCCTGAGACTGTCCACATGACCGCTTGCATTTTTGTTCTGGAACCAGCAGCCATCCGGGCCGCAGGTCACGAACACAAGCTTCACCGGGAAGTGCTCCAGAATATACTGTGCGCCTTCCTGCACACCGAGACCGAACAGGAATTCGACCTCCTCATCGCTGATCTTCACAACATCGGCGTGCGCAAGACCCCAGAGCATCTGCTGCTTTGCCTCGTCAAGCTCACGCCACAGCGGCTTGCGCAGATTCGGGTCGAAGGTGATGAGCTTGCCGTGCTCCCTTGCGTACTCCACGGCGCGGTATGTCGTGGTGCGGGACGGCTCGCCGGTCAGAGACAGCGTGCCAAAGTGGAACACGCGCGTTTCGTCGAGCAGGGACAGCTCCAGCTCGTCAAAGCGGAGCTGGGTATCCGCGCCGGGCTTGCGGGCAAAGGCAAATTCGCGGTCGCCGTTTGCATCCAGCGTCACGAACGCAAGGGTCGTGAAAAAATCGTCGGAGGCGACGATGCCCTTCGTCTCGATCCCGACCTCACGCAGCGTGCTTGTGAGGAGCTTTCCGAATGTGTCCGTGCCGACCTTGCCGAGCATTGCGGCCTTGCCGCCGAATTTTGCAATGGCGGCGAGGAAGTTCGCCGGCGCGCCGCCGGGGTGCGCCGCCATCGTGGGATATCCGTCAGAATCGGCGCGGATCGTTGTAAAATCGATCAAAAGCTCGCCGAGCGCAACAACATCATACATATATAGTCCTCCGTGATCGTTCATGTGCTGATATGAAAAGATAGTGGCTGGATGCGGTCACTGATAGATATGCGTATTATAGCACACTTTTCGCGCGATTTGGCGATTTTGCACCAGGATTTTAAAAAATCTCCGTTTTTGCCTCAGTCCAACGGCGAGACTTGGCGAACGGAGGAAAATGTGGTATACTGTTACCGGCTTTGACCGCAGAGCCGGAAGGAGTATGCCATGAAGGTCAAAAAGAAGAAAAAATCGCGCCTTGCCGTTGTGTTTTTGTGCGTTGCAGCGGTGTTTGCGCTTTTGTGGGGCGGCGCGGAGCTGCTGCGCCATCTGACGCACTACGGTGAAAACGCAACGGTCGGCACGCAGGAGCAGCCCGGACAGCCGGACGAGCCGGCCGAGAATACACAAACTCAGGAAAACGGCCTGATCGACGGCCTTCCTGCAAATCCGCACAACGAGGAGGATTTTGCGCAAAAGGGCGGCTTCACGGTCTACACCGGCCCGGAGACGTGGAACACCGGCGTGGATGTTTCATCGCATCAGGGCGAGATCGACTGGAAAAAGGCCGCCGCCGATGGCATTCAGTTTGCCATCATCCGCATTGGCTACCGCGGCTATACCGAGGGGGAGATCCGTCCGGACGATTGCTTCATCCGCAACATTGAGGGCGCGCGGGCGGCCGGGCTGGACGTCGGCGTCTATTTCTTCTCGCAGGCGCTGACGCAGGAGGAGGCCATTGAGGAGGCCGAGTTCGTGCTGGAATGTCTGGACGGCGATACACTGGAGTACCCGGTTTTCTTTGACTGGGAGGATATTCAGGCGGATGCGCGCACCGACGAGATGGAAATGCTGACGCTGACGGCCTGTGCCGATGCGTTCTGCCGGACGATCGAGGAGGCCGGCTACCGCGCGGGAATTTATTTTAACCAGCGCTTCGGCTATCAGGAGCTGAATCTTCTGAGCCTGCGCAAATATCAGTTCTGGCTGGCAGAATACAATCCCGCGCCGACGTTTACATACGATTTTGAGATCTGGCAGTACAGCTGCGAGGGAAGCGTTGACGGCATCGGCACGCCGGTCGATCTGAATATGAGCTTCGACGTGCCGAAAAACCGTAAAACAGAGAGTTCGGAATGAAAACGCACGACTTTCTGCGACTTTCCTCTGCACAATATGTTCCTCCAGTCATAGTATGAAAAGT
>ERZ1032581.78-NODE-78-length-17861-cov-22.820678_pt1 | contig 17861 bp, 23 predicted proteins | sample MGYA00517097_ERZ1032581 | MGnify/ENA primary metagenome ERZ1032581 (study PRJEB33719, sample SAMN04261358) | wastewater metagenome | biome: periurban shantytown; feature: human; material: feces | host: Homo sapiens | place: Peru: Lima | collected 2013-01-19 ...
AAATGAAGGCATTCCTGAAAGAGCACCCTGTTGACCCACAGTATGACGGGCTATTGGATGGGGACATCCCGACAGAACAGGCACATGCCCAAATCTACACCTCTATCCTGAATGATTTGGGCGAATTACCCGAATAACCCCTAACAATTCAACCACGATGCACGCGCACCGTGGTTTTTTCATGCCCATTTTTAGGAGGATATAATGAAGAAGCTGCTTGTTTTGATGCTGGCCGTGCTGACCGCAGTGACCATCCCGGAACAGTTCAAGGTGAATTACATCTGCCCGCACCAGTACCGGCTATGTTTTTACACGGACGTTTTGCCCGCCATTGAAATTGTGCCGTAAAGGCCTCACCAACAAATTATTGAAACCACGATGCAAATTCTGCGCCGTGGTATTTTTATGCCTGCCTGCCCTGCATGAGGGGCGGGCGGGCACTTTTTATCCCCTTTTGCCCAGCTGCGGCAGGGCTGAAACAGCCGCACAGACGGTGACGGCCACCACCTTAAAACGCCTATCTGACACCCTACACAGGAGGTAACACCCATGAAAACCGAAGATCTCAAAGCTCTTGGCCTGAATGATGAGCAGGTGCAGCGTGTGTTCGCCATGAACGGCGCAGACGTGAACCGCGAAAAGCAGGCAGCCGAGACGGCCAAAGCCGAGCGGGACGCCATCCGCACCCAGCTGGACGAGGCCAATACCAAGCTGAAAGGCTACGACCCCGACTGGCAGCAGAAAGCCACCGATGCTCAGAAAGCGGCGGACGCCAAAGTGGCCGAGCTGCAGGCAGGCTATGCCGCCCAGAATGCAGCCGCCGGGCTGCACTTTACCAGCGCCAGCGCAAAAAAAGCATTTATGGCCGACCTGGCCGCCAAGAAACTGCCCCTGCAGGGGGACAGCCTGCTGGGCTTTGACGACTTTGTAAAGACCTACCGCGAAATTGACCCCGGCGCATTTGCCGCCGATACCAAGCCCGCGCGTATTGTGGCCAGCGCTACCGGCACCCCGGCAGCCGCCACCAGCCGCGAAGAAGCAAACGCAGCGATCCGTGCCGCGTTTGGCAAATGAAAGGAGAATAACCTATGCCCAATGTTATTGATCGTTCCCGCGCTGAAGCCCTCATCCGTGAGCAGGTTGTCAGCACCATTTTTCAGGATGCCCCCAAGCAGAGCGTTGTGATGCAGCTGGGCCGCAAGCTGCCCAACATGACCAGCAAGCAAACCCGCATTCCGGTGCTTTCCATGCTGCCGCTGGCCTACTGGGTCAACGGTGATACCGGCTATAAGCAGACTTCCCGCCAGGCGTGGGAAAACGTCTACCTGACCGCCGGTGAGCTGGCAGTCATTGTCCCCATCCCCGAAGCCGTTCTGGCCGATGCTGAGTTTGACATCCTGGGCGAGGTGACCCCGCGTGTCAACGAAGCCATCGGCCTGCGGGTGGACCAGGCCATTCTGTTCGGCATCAACCGCCCGGCAGAGTGGCAGAACGACATTATCACCGTTGCCCGCCAGGCCGGCAACAACGTTTCCGGCGGCATCAGCTATGATTCCCTGCTGGGCGAAAACGGACTGTTTGCCAAGGTGGAGGATGCAGGCTACACCGTGGATGGCGTTGTGGCTGCCATGGGTGCCAAAGCGTCCTTGCGCGGCATCAAGGACACCAACGGCCACCCCCTGTACAAGAGCGACATGCAGGGCACCACCCCCTATGCCCTGGACGGCGCGCCGATCTACTTCCCGGAGAACGGCAGCTTTGATACCAGCGTTGCCCGCATGGTGGCCGGCAACTTTAAGCAGCTGGTGTACGCCATCCGCCAGGATGTGGACGTCAAGATCCTGGACCAGGCCGTGATCCAGGACCCCAGCACCAAGGCCATCATCTTCAACCTGGCCCAGCAGGACATGATTGCCCTGCGCGTTACCTTCCGCATGGGCTGGGCTATGCCGAACCCCGCCACCCGCATGAACGAGAACCGCGTCAACGTGCCCTTTGCCTACATTGACGCCGCGACCGCCTACACCGACCAGACTGTGACCTTTACCGTCAAGGATAATGCCGAAAGCTCCCCCAACGCCATTGCCGGTGCAGCTGTCAATGTGAACGGCTCCATCCGCCTGACCGGCACTGACGGCACCGCCGTGTTCCACCTGCGCGCCGGTGAATATCCCTACAGCGTCAAGGCAGACGGTTACCGCCCGCAGACCGGCACCGTAACGGTTGCCGATGCCGCCGTGCCGGTTGCCGTCACCCTGCCTGCATCCAAGTAAGGGGGCTGCCATGTATGCTGATTTTACCGACTATCAGGGCACCTACTGCGGCACCCTGATCACCACCCAGGGGCAGTGGATGCCCGCCGTGCGGGAAGCCTGCGCTTATCTGGACAGCATCACCTTTGGCCGCCTGAAGTGCGGGGCGCCGGTGGATGATGCCGTAAAGCTGGCGGTGTGCGCGCTGGCGGATGTTGCCGCCCGCTACCAGGCCGCCAAGGCCGATGAGCGCAGCCGCCCCGGGCTGGCATCCTTTAACACAGACGGCTACAGCGAAACGCTGAGCACTGCCGCCCTGACCGCACAGTACACGGCAGACATGCAGGCGGCCGCGGATATTTACCTGCCGCGCAGCCATCCGCTGCGCTATGCGGGCCGGGATGGGAGGTGCCGCCCTTGTTCGGCTGTGACCAGACCGTGACCCTGACCCACCTGCACTATGACGGCGATGCCGACCGGGACGTGAAAGAAGAAACCACCCTGACCGGCGTGAGCTGGTACGGGCAGGCAAAGACCGCCGTGGATTCCACCGGCCTGCACGCGGCGCGGGTGTACAAATGCCGCATCCCGGAAAGCGCCGCCCCCGCTGGGCTGGACATTGCCCCCGGCGACAAGATCACCTGCGGCACCGTGACCGCCACCGTGCTGGACGTGCATGACAACCGCGGCCACCCCGCGCCGCACTGGTATGTGGAGGCAAGCTGATGGGACTGAAATATGATGCCCGCCTTGACCTCTCTTCTCTCTCCTCTGCCCTGGGAAAACGGGGGCTGACGCCGGGCGGGAGGGTGCAGAAGGCGGTGGACGAAGCAGTGATCCGCTATTGTGACCCCAAGGTGCCGTTCCGAACCGGTACGCTCAAGCACAGCGCCATCACAGCAAGCGCCATCGGGGACGGCATGATCGTGTATGCCACGCCCTATGCGCGCTACCTGTACTACGGCGAGGTGTACGGCCCCAACATTCCCATCTTTGAGGGCGGCGAGCTGGCAGGCTTTTTCAGCCCGCCCCACAAGTACCCCACCGGCCGCCCGCTGACCTACAACGGCGCGCCGGATCGCGGTGCTTATTGGTTTGAGCGGGCCATGGCCGAACACAAGGATGACGTCATCCGCGAAGCCGCCGCCCTGGCAGGAGGGAGACCCGGAAAATGAACGTACTGGATGCCACCCGCGCCTGGATGCGCGCACAGTGCCCCCTGATCAACAGGCAGGACCTGTTCAACGCCAACTACCTGGGCGCAGAACCGACCGAATACACCCTGCGCACGGCCAGCGAGAGCCACCGCACCGACGTGCTGGGGTACGACCTGGCCGAATACAACCTGACCTTTGTGGCGCAGCTGCCGTTTGGGCGGGAGCTGAAGCCCAACCTGGACGCTGCTGATTTTTTCGCCGCGCTCTCCGCCTGGATCCGCGGGCAGGAGCGCACCCACAACTACCCCGCTGTCAGCGGGTACCGCGTGACCAAAATCACGGCATCCAACGCCGGTGTGCCCACCGGGGCGGATGCCAACGCGGCCCGCTATCAATTACAAATCAAACTCTATCTTGAGGAGGAATAACCATGGCAGAAGCTGCTATCAACCTGACCGCCGGCCAAAAAGCTGACCGCAAACTGGACATGATCTTTGTGGACGTCGGCGGTTCCGGTACTGAGACCTGGGAATTGCTGGGCCGCGGTGTGGAGGACGCAAGCGTGGAATACAACCACGACACCGACACCGTGACCGACATCCTGGGCATTACGGACGTGAACGTGAGCGCCGCAAAGCCGGAGCTTGACCTGGACCCCTGCACCATCCGCGGCGGCCAGAAGCTGAGCGCCAAGCTGCTGGACATTGAGCGCCGCAACGCCGTAAGCGAGCTGAGCATGTTCGATGTGCTGCACGTCCACTGCTTCCTGGGGGCTGCTTCCGGCTCCTTCACGGCGGAAAAGCACACCGGCTGCACCATCGTGCCCCAGAGCCTGGGCGGCTCCGATTACGTCGGCATGCCGATGAACGTACACCTGTCCAACAACAAAACGCTGGGCACCTGCACCATTGCGGCCGGCGTGCCCACCTTCACGAAGGAGGAATAAACAATGGAGCTGAACATTGACCGCGGCTTAAAAAGCTATGACGTCAAGGATGCGGACGGCACCCTGATCGGCACCATCCGCTTCAACCCCTCTGACATCGGCCTGGCCGGCCGCATGGAGGAAGCACGCGCCAAGATTGCCGAAATTACGGCCGCGCCCGTGACCGGCCCCGAGGATCTGGTGGAGTGGGACAGGCAGGTGCGCCACTGGTTTGATTACATCTTCGGCACGCCGGTATCGGATGTATTCTTTGCCGGGGTATCCAGCCTGGCTTTCTGCGAGGACGGCAGCCTGGTGGCCGAAGCCGTGTTGGATGCCGTCACCCCGATGCTGACCCAGGCGGTGGAAGCCGCCGCCAAGGCCAGCGCGGCCCGCATTGCCAAACACGCGGACGCCTACCAGGGCAGCACCGCCGGGCTGGCCCCGGAGCAGCAGTGAGCGGCTGGAAGCTGCCCACCAGCGTGACGGTATGCGAGCAGGAATTTGCCATCCGCAGCGACTACCGCGCCGTGCTGGATGCCATTTCCGCCCTGCGTGACCCGGAGCTGGGCCCGCAGGAACAGACCCTTGCCTGCCTGGAGATCCTGTACCCGGATTGGAAGCGCCTGCCGGACCTAAGTGCAGCAGCCCAGGCGGCCATGGTGTTTATCAACTGCGGCAAGCCGGTGGAAGCCGCCGTGCCAAAGCCCGCCCTTGTGGACTGGGACACCGACGCCGCCATCATGGCACCGGCAGTGGATAAAGTTCTGGGCTACAGCTGCCGCCGCTGCACCTACCTGCACTGGTGGGAGTTCATCGGGGCATTTGGCTGCATCGGGGACGGCAAGTTTGCGCAGGTCGTCTCCATCCGCAATAAGCGCCTGCACGGCAAAAAGCTGGACAAAGCCGAGCAGGAATTTGTGCGCAGCAATCCCGATCTGGTCACCCTGCCCAAACACAAGCTGACCAGCGCGGAAGAAGAATTTTTCAAAAGTCTGGGGGTGTAATTTTTGGCTGATGGGTCGATCATTCTGGATACCAGAATCAACAATAAAGGTGCCTATGCCGAGCTGAAAGAGCTGCAGGCCAAGGCCAAGAGCACCGCCCAGCAGGTTGCTGCGCTGGACAGGCAACTGGCGCAGGCAGGTGCCAAGCATACCAGCCTGGGCGATGATCTCAAGCGTGCCCGGCAGGAAACCGCCGAAACCGCGCGCGAACTGCAAAAATTAAACACTACCATGGACTTGCAGCACCAAAAGAATGGGCTGGATTCCTCCCCTGCTGACGTTAAACGCAGTGATAAGCTGCGGGCCACGTTGGATCAGCAGCAGCAAAAAATTGGCGCGATATCCAAGGAATATCGTGACCAGGTTCCTATGCTTGAAAAGCTGCAAGAAGAGCACGATGCCCTTTTGCAGCAAATGGATACCGAAAACCTAGCGGTTGAGCATCAATCCCGGCGCATTGACTCCCTGTTAGGCCGACAAATTGCTGCATCGCGCGCAGTTCAGGGCGTAAAAAACGTCGTTCGTCTTTCGGCTGCAGCGATTCAACAACCCTTCAAAGCAATTCAGGCCAGGTTGTCCGCCATGACAAAGAGCATGGGGCGGTTTTCCCGCCGCATTGCCGGACTTGCTTCCAGTGCGCTAATTTTTAACTTGCTCTCGTCTGGTCTGCGCCAGATGACCAGCTACATGGGCACTGCCCTGCTTTCCAGCGCATCCCTGCGTCAGGCCCTGGGCAACCTGCAAGGTGCTGCGGCTACTGCTGCCGCACCGTTAATTCAAGTTCTGACCCCTGCTCTGACCGCGCTGGCAAATGCGGCAGCAACTGTGTTCGCGTATTTGGCCAAGCTGGTGGCATTCCTGACCGGCAAGACGGTATCCTCCGCCAAGGCCGCTGCCAAGGGCATGAGCGGAACATCCAAGGCAGCGAAAGATGCTGCAAAGAGCCTGGCCGGGTTTGATGAAATCGAACGGTTAGATGCCAAGACAGGGAGCAGCGGCGGCGGTTCGGGCGCCAGCAGCATCACCCCCAACTATAACTTTGACGCAAAAAGCCCGTTCCTGGATTCCGTGCTGGCCGCCATCGAGGCAGGCGAATGGAACCAGGTCGGGCAGCTTTTCGCCCAAAAGCTGAATGAAGCCATGGCGGCGATCCCCTGGCCGGATATCCAGGACAAGGCCCAGACCTGGGCCGCAAACATTGCGGATACCCTCAACGGCTTTATCGCCCGGCTGGACTGGCGGCTGGTTGGTTCTACCCTGGCACAGGGGCTTAACACGGCACTGATCTTTGCGGACACCTTAGTGCAGGGTATCCACTGGGACACCCTGGGCAATGGTATCGGCAATGGGATGAACCAGTGCGTGAAAGAACTGGACTGGGAAGCCCTTGGCCGCTTGATGATTGCCAAGTGGAAGATCGTCTTCGAGACACTGCACGGTTTTATCCAAACCTTTGATTTTAGTGCGCTGGGGGACGCATTCGCCCGCGCGACCATGGCCGCCATCAATAATATTGACTGGCCCCAGGCTGCCGCAGACCTTGTATCCGGTGCGGCGGGGCTGCTGGAATCTCTGGCACACTGGATCGATGGGCTGGATTGGCAGCAGATTGGCAGCACGATTGCCGAATGCATTACCAATATCGACTATGCAGAACTTGCACAGGCGATTCTGGATTTGCTGTCCGCCGCCGTCACGGGGCTGGCAGATGGGCTTTCAGCCCTTGCTGGGCATCTTGTCGGTGATTTTATTCAGGGTGTAAAGCAATGGTTTGATGACGTCCAGACCCAGGCAGCGGTTGCCGGATACGGTGACGACGTTGCTCAGTACCTGTTCGATGGTTTTATCGACGGCCTGGAAGCACTCTGGAACGGCATCGGGCAGTGGATCTATGATCACATTTTCACGCCGTTCAAAAACGGTATTTGCGAAGCATTCGGCATCCACTCCCCCAGCACCGAAGCCAAATCCTGGGGTTCCTACATCTCGCAGGGACTTCTGGACGGTCTGGCCAGCAAGTGGGAGAACATCACCGGCTGGCTGCGTGACCTCAAGCAGAATTTTGTAGACGCATGGGATAACATCCGCGCTAAAACTACTGAGACATTCAATTCCCTTGGGCAGACGATTTCTGACATCTGGAACGGCATCACCAGTACCATCAAAACCGCCGTCAATGGCATCATCGGCTTCATCAATCGGATGATCTCCGCCGTTGTCACCGGCATCAATGCGGTCATCAACGCGCTGAACGGGTTGTCGTTCGACCTGCCGGACATATTCGGCGGCGGGCATGTCGGGTTTCATATCAGCACCCTGACCGCCCCGCAGATCCCCTACCTGGCACAAGGCGCGGTCATCCCGGCGAACCGGGAGTTCCTCGCCGTGCTGGGCGATCAGAGCCACGGCACCAACGTGGAAGCCCCGCTGGATACCATCAAGCAGGCTGTGGCCGAAGTCATGGAAGATTTGCAGGCAGGCCAGATGGCGGGCTTTGAAGCCGTTGTGGCCGTGCTGCGGGAGATCCTCTCCGCCGTGTACGGCATTGAGCTGACCGACGAGGACGTAGGCCGCGCCGTACAGCGCTGGCAGCGCAAACAGCTGATTGCCACAGGAGGTGTGTAACGTGACCCTGACCAATCTGTTCCAGATCGATGGCAAATCCCTGTACGCACCGGACTGCGACATTGAACCGAGTTATTCCGACCTGGATTCCAGCGATTCCGGCCGCGACGAAGCCGGGTACATGCACCGCGAAGTGGTGCGGGAAAAGGTTGCCACCTGGCCCATCGCCTACAGCTGCCTGACGGACGACGAATACAAGTACACCATCGGGCTGTTTGCAGGCAAATCCACATTCCAGTTCACCCACCCCAAAGCCGGCTCTTCCACCGAAACCGAAACCACCACCTGCTACTGCAGCAAATACGGCATCGCCTGGCACAATGCCAAGACGAAACAGTGGAAGAATTTGAAGTTTAACATTATCGAATGCTGACCGGAGGTGAAGCATGTACTACTCCGTTTTGCTGCTGCCAAACGGCACTGAGCTGAAAGGCGGAGAGGCTGGCAGCACCCTTAAAGCTCTTACCCTGCACACTGCGGTGAACGCCGGGCAGGAGTTCACCATCGGCTCTGCGTTCTCGGACTACATCGAAGCCGAAATCTGGGCGGACCCGGGCGGCAGCCTGCAAATTACTGCCGGGGACGCCCTGACCTATTACCGGCAGGATGATGCCGGGAACCGCACCAAGGTGGGCGTTTTCTATGCTGAAAAGCCCACCCGCACCAAGCGCAACAGCTACAAGGTCACGGCCTACGACACCATGTCCAAGCTGGATGCGGACTTCTCCGGCTGGCTGCGGGCCAATCAGGCACAGTTCCCCAAAACTATCCGGCAGCTGGTTCAGCTGGCCTGCCAGCGGGCAGGGGTCGCGCTTGCCAGCAGTAGCCTGCCCATCAACGGCAGCTACAGCGTGCAGGCGTTCTATGCGGATGATTTAACCTGCCGACAGATCATCTCCTGGGCGGCGGAAGCGGCAGGCTGCTACGCCCACATGAATGCAGACGGCAAGCTGCAATTCTTGACCTACACAGACAAGCGCAGCACTGCTAAAATCACCCCGGACGGCGCCAGCAGCAGCACCGCCTACTATGCCGACAGCCTGAGCTACGAGGACTACACCGTCAAGGCCATTGAGAAAGTCCAGATCCGGCAGTCGGACAGTGACGTGGGCGTGATTTACCCCGACAGCACCACTGCCACCAACACCTATGCAGTGCAGGGCAACCTGCTGCTGACAACCGGCACCGAAGCCAACCTGAAAAGCGTTGTCCAAAACCTGTACAACGTGCTGAAAAACGTGACTTACACCCCCTGCAAAGTATCGGTGCCCAGCAGTTCCGGCCTTGCCTGCGGGCAGATCGTGCACGTTAAGGACGCACGCGGGCGGGAATTCGACACCTACCTGATGAGCGCCACAATCTCTTCCGGCAAAGCCAGCTTTAAGAGCGTGGGCAGCGCCAGCCGGGAAAGTTCCAGCGCGGTGAACCGCCAGAGCTACAAGAACCTGACCGGCAAGATGCTGGAGATCAAGACCAGCGTGGACGGCCTGGAAGTAAAGGCCAGCGACCTGACCGGCAAGTACACCGACCTGAAAGCAACGGTGGACGGGCTTTCGGCGGAGGTGAAAAAAGACACCAAAATCACCGGCGGCGGCAACCTGATCCTGGGCAGCGAGAGCTTCAAAAATGCCACCTATGTTGGCATTGACAGCAGCGTTGTGTATGGCGACGATGGCAGTGCAACAATCACCAATGCGAACACATGCCGCGGGTTCAAGTTCAACACCGTTGGCGCTCATATCACCAAGGGCGTCACTATATGCCTGTCCGTCATGTACAAACTCATTTCCGGCACTGATGCGCTGCAGCTGGGCATTGCGTTTACGGGCGATAACGGACAAAATTACATTGCCCACATAAAAACCGCTGACCAGCTCGAAATTGAGCAGACGGACGGCTGGGTGCTGCGGTATGGTACATGGACACCCAACAGGGACTATACGGGTATTCTAAAAACTGTCGAGTTTGACAGCAATGACAACTGCACCAATAAGCTTGAACTGCTGCACCCCATGCTGCAATACGGCAACGCGCCGACCGCGTGGAACGCCAGCAGCGGCGACTACCTGACGCAGGAAAGCGCCAAAAGCCTGTTTTCGCAGACCGCTGACGAGATCAAAACCGAAGTTACCAAGTCAGTGACCGAAACGGTAACGGCCAACGTGAAGGATACCGCCACCAGCGCTGCCAAAGATGCCGTTGACAGCAAGCTGAAGGACTACGCCACCACAGCAACGGTGAACAGCCTGAAAGAGGATGTCTCCAGCATCAGCCAAAAAGCGGACGGCATCAGCACCAAAGTCAGCAGCCTGGAAGAAACCACCACGACCATTTCCAACGACCTGAACAGTACCAAGCAGGAGTTCAAGACGGTCAAAGAATCGGTATCCGCGATTGACCAGAAAGCCAACAGTATCACCCAGACGGTAACGCAGCGGATCACCGGCGGCAACAACATCATTACCGGCACGGACGACTGGAACAATGCGACCCTGGATGCAGGCGGCAATGACCTGAGCAAAAAAGGAACATACACGATCAGCGGTGAATCCGTCCGAGTAACCAACAAAGCGCAGAATACCCGCTTCCACTTTGGGGCAGACAAAACGCTGGTCATTGCAAAGGGCATGACCTACTGCGCATCGGTGCTGTACAAACTTAATTCCGGCACCGACAGCCTGTTTTTGCAGTTTGAAACCAAATCCTCCAGCGGCACAAAGAGTTATTACGGCTCCGCGTTCAAGCAGGCCCAGCAGGACATTGCGCTGGATAATGGCTGGAAGCTGCGCTGGGCAGCCTTTACGGCGACCGCGGACGGCTATGCAGACGGTCTGTTCGTCAGCACTGCAAATGACCTCGCCACCGTTACCAATAATCTGACCATCATGCACCCCATGGTGCAGATGGGCAATGCGCCCACCGCCTGGACGGCCAGCACCGGCGACTATCTGACCACCGCCGAAACCAAGACCGAGATCAAACAGACGTTTGACACCATCAAGCTGACGGCTTCCACCAGCGGAACCAGCAGCACCATCAAGCTGACGGCAGGCGGAACAGAGATCACCAGCGCACAGATCAACCTATCCGGCGTTGTTACGTTCACGGATTTGAGCACCTGGAACCAGGACAAGACGATCATCAACGGCGGCAACATCACGACCGGACAGATACACAATCTGAACTACACCACCGTGTACGATCTGGACAACGCCTGGATTCGCATGGGCACCGAAGCCGGTGAGCGTGTATTTTTGGATAACAGGCATATTGCCTGGTATGCCACCATCAACACGGGATCAATCGGATTAACCGGTGTGCTGTACTCGGAAGCTGGCAGTAGCTACATTGGCGCGTGCAGCAAGTACGCCAAGTACGGCTGGGTGAATGGACTTGACCCCACATCTTACGTTGGGATGCAGATCACCTACAACCGCAGCGACGACAGCGACGCCGATTTTAATACGACGCGCGTCGGCGTGAGCGGCAAGCTGAATGTACACAATCTGGACGTTTGGGGCGAGAAATCCCGCGTGGTAAATACCAGCTTCGGCGCGGTCAAAATGGCCGCGTTCGAGACCCCCGTGCCGACCTTTGCGGACTGGGGTAAGGGCCGGTGCAGCCCAGACGGCTGGTGCCTGATTGCCCTTGATCCCCGCTATGCGGAGACCGTCGCCCAGTACGGGCAGCCCGCCTGGCTGCTGACTGACCTTGACGGCACCGGCCATTTGTGGGCGGAGGATTGCGGCCAGTACGCCATTGTGCACGGTGCGGCGGGCCAGCGCTTTGCGTGGTTCTGCATGGCCGCGCAGCGTGGGTACGAGGGCAGTTATGCCGACCGCAGCGACAGCAGCTACCCTTCCGGCGATCCGGCAGGCATTGAGCTGGCCGCCAGCACCGCAGCCCGTGCGCAGGAGGCCAGCACCGATGCCGCAGCTGACCTGCTGACCATGGACACCGGCACCAAACAGGCCGTTGATACACTATTAGATGATTTGGAGGGCAGTGAAATATGAAGAAATTAAGCGCAGTAGCAATCGTGACCACCGCCGAAGGTGAGCGAGTGAGCTACACCTACATGGAACTGGACGGTAATGGCAACATCACCAGCCAGAACAACCGGGGGTCCTTTGTAGCCCTGGACGAAGAGGTTCTGGCCGCCATTGCCACACTGAAAAACGCCGTAAACGCGCGGCTGTAAGGAGGATGCCCCATGACTGACAACAAACGCATTAAAGAGTGCAAACGCAAAGTTATTGCTGCAATTAACGAAGCAACGCTGCCGTTTGCCGTGACGGAGTTGATTTTGGAGAACGTTTTGAATGCCGTGCGCGAGAACATGGCAGCGGAAGAAGCAGCGGCGGCAAACATCGAAACTCCGAAAACAGAGGAAGAAAAAATGCCGAATTAAGGCGCTGAGGAGAAAAACGAATGAAACAGGGAACGCAATTTGCGCTGCCGGTTGAAATCGGCATGAGCCTGGACGAGGTAAGCCGGATCGAATTTGTGTTCAAACAGAAGAGCTGCAAAGGCTTCCCGGCCATTAAAACCAACGTCTGGCCCGACGACTGCACCCGGCAGGAAGGACAGAACATCATCCTTATCCCCTGGACGCGGGCGGAGACATACAAATTCATGGGCGGCGAAACATTGTACATGGACACCCGCATCACGTTGCGGGACAGCACTGACCAGCCGCAGACGGAGATTCTGGCTCTTAAAATGAGCCCGACCTTATTCCAGGAGGCAGATGGCTCATGATCCAGGTGCGAGTGGCTCAACAGAGCGCCGTATCGGTGCGCATTGCCGGGGCGGCACCCGTGCGGGTAGACGTGACCGGAACCGCAGTGGTTAGTGCGCCGGAGTATAGCGGGCCGTATGATATCACGCCGTTGTTTACGGCGCAGGTTTTGCCCACGGCGAAAAAACTGATGCAGAAAGACGTGACAATCCGCAAGATACCGCAGTACGAGGTATCTAACGATTACGGCACAACGTTGATTTTAGGAGATGAGTATTATGGCGAATAAATACATTAATAAAGTGATTGTCGGCAAAGAGACCAAGCTGGACTTGACAGCCGATACGGTGACACCGGACAAGCTGGCTGAAGGTATCACTGCTCACGATAAGTCCGGTGCCCCTATCGTCGGTACCAGCACCAAAGACGTGGATTCTAGTGATGCAACGGCCGCAGTTGCTGAGGTTCTGAAGGGTAAAACTTTCTATGCACGGGGCGCGAAGCTTACGGGTACGATGCCCAATAACGGGGCGGTATCCGGGAAAATCACTACTGTGGCCGGCAAATATACGATTCCTATGGGTTTTCACGATGGTAGCGGTACCGCTGAAATTGATCCCACCGAACAGGCAAAACTCGTAGCGACAAATATTCGTGAGGGCATCACAGTTTTGGGCGTGAAAGGCTCTATGAGCGGCAGTGAGGGCATGAAGCCGCAGGCTAAGAGCGTTACGCCGTCTTTCGAGCAGCAGGTTGTGCTGCCGGACAGCGAATACAACTGCCTGTCCCAGGTTACGGTGGCGGCTATCCCGGCCACATACGTTGATAATGCGGCTGGCGGCCAGACGTTGACGATTGGAGGCTGAGCATGGCGGTCAACAAGGTTGTTATCAATGATGAAGTTGTCCTCGACCTGACCGGTGATACGGTGCAGGCTGCCGACCTGCCGAAAGGGGTAATTGCCCACAGTGCCACAGGGGCCAAAGTCACCGGAACCACAAACTATGCCGGTTCCAGCAACGCGGGCGGCTCCGCAACGAGCGCCGAAAAACTAAATAACAGCCTGACCATCAAACTGCACGGAACCAGTCAGGGCGCATGGGACGGCAGCAGCGCAAAAACCGTTGACATAACGGCAGCCAGCGTTGGCGCGACAAGCGTTACGCTCAGAAGGTGGTGACAGCTGCATGGGTGTGTATTTAGGCAGCAACGCCGTTGATATGCAGGGCGGCTTTGTGACGGGTGGTGCCAGTGGGGCGAGTTTGCAGAGCAAGACCGTAAGCCCCAGTGAGAGCACCCAGACGGTTAAGGCCGACAATGGCTATGATGGTTTGAGCCAGGTTACAGTGAATGCAGTATCAAAAACTTATGTGGGAAGCGGCGTGACGAAAAAAAGTGCTGCGACTTATACGCCGGGAACGAGTGACCAGAGCATTGCATCCGGCCAGTATTTGAATGGAACCCAGACGATTAAGGGTGACAGCAATTTGACTGCGGCCAATATTAAGAGCGGCGTAAAGATTTTTAACGTGACCGGCAGTTATGCCGGGAGCAGCAGTGGCGGAAACACGCCAAGCTTGCAGACCAAAACGGTCAATCCCAGTGAAAGCACCCAGACGGTAAGCCCGGACAGCGGATATGACGGACTGAGCAAAGTGACCGTGAATGCGATATCGAGCACTTATATTGGCAGTGATGTGACCAAAAAAAGCGCAGCAACTTACATCCCGAAGACAACCGACCAGAGCATTGCATCTGGGCAATACCTGAGCGGGACACAAACAATCAAGGGCGATGCAAACCTGGTGGCCGGGAACATTAAGAGCGGTGTGAGCATTTTTGGTGTGACAGGTACTTATACCGGCGGCGGGAGTTCCGGCGGCAGTGGCAATAACAATGTAGAGGCTTATGCCGTTACCAGCACCAACCCCAGCGTTAGTTTTAAGACCGCCAGCGGAACCATTAAGATTTGGGGCTACGGCACCATAACCAGTCAAGGCGGCTGGGGCGGGCAGACTACGAGCCTGATTGCGTTTGCAGGCGACAAGTATTACAAGGGCGCCGTATACGGCGGCCCAAGCTCCACAAGTCTGAGCTTGAGCATCAGCGGCGGAAAACTGACGGGGCTGCCGAGCGGATTATCCGCAATCAGCGCGATTGTGACGAGAGGTATTTGATTATGGCGACGGATACAAAACTTGACAACCTGGTGATCAACTACCTGACCCAGAGCCAGTACAACAATGCGAAAAGTTCTGGAACGTTGAATGCGAACCAGATTTATATGACACCAGCCTCCTCCAGTACCTATACGCTGCCTGCCGCTACCAGTTCAACCCTGGGCGGGGTGAAAATCGGGAGCAACATCACGGTGAGTTCCGGTACGCTCAGCCTGACAAAGGCGAACGTGACAAGTGCTTTGGGGTATACACCGCCAACAACCGACACCAAGTACACACTGCCGACAGGTAATGCTTCGACCACGGGCGGCGTGAAGCTGAGCGATTCGACCAGTTCAACCAGTTCAACCAGTGGTGGGATTGCAGCAACACCGGCGGCGGTGAAGGCGGCCATCGCGGAAGCAAAACTTGCAGCCTGGCCGATTGGCAGCATTTACATGAGCGTAAACAGTACAAGCCCGGCAAATCTATTTGGTGGCACGTGGGAAAGAATATCTGATACTTTCCTGTTTGCTGCTTCCAGCAGTTATCCCGCAGGTAGCACTGGGGGCGAATTCACCCATAAGCTTACACAAAGCGAGCTACCGAATTATTCGCTGTCTGTGACCAACGGAAACAACGTCATACGCTCCAAAACCGGAAACACTGCGGATGCGTATGTCCAAACGCAATCAAGTGGCTGGGGTATTCCGAACTGGGAATCCAAAACCGTAACAGTCGCCTCCGGCGGTTCTGGGGAAGCCCACAACAACATGCCGCCTTATTTATCGGTATGGATATGGAAGAGGACAATATAAGGAGGATAAAAATGCGGTTGAAGAATGAAGAAGCCCTGCTGCATTGGCCCCTGGCCCAGCACATTATCACCGCAGGCTGGCTCTACAATGACGGCAGCCTGCACCGGGCGCTGGATTTCCGCGCAGCCGTTGGCACCCCCGTGTACGCAGCGGAAGCAGGCACCGTGACAACCGCCTACTACTGGAACGGCAAGCGCACCCAGGGCGATATCAACAGCTACGGCAACATGATCAAGCTGCGCCACACGACCTACAAGTACGGCACCCTCGAAACGCTGTACGCCCACCTGAGCAAGCTCTGCGTGGCCCAGGGTCAGCAAGTGCAGGAGGGCCAGCTGATCGGCTACAGCGGCAATACCGGCAACTGCTACGGCGCACACCTGCATTTTGAAGTGCGCTGGAAAGGCCTGCGCACCAACCCGCTGAACTGGCTGGACAACGATTTTAGCACGGCCAGCCGCGCGGTGCGGCTTGGCAGCTACAGCAGCGTAACGCACGATATGAAGGAAGTGGAATACATGTATTATGCAATCGACGTGTCAAAACACCAGGGCAATTTTGACTGGCAGGCAGCCTATAACAAGGGCATCCGCCATGCCATGCTGCGCGCCGGGTATGGCCGTTACAGCAGCCAGAAAGACCCCCAGTTTGAGCGCAACGCGGCTGAGTGTGCCCGGCTGGGCATCCAGTACGGCGTGTACTGGTACAGCTACGCCACCACCCCGGCGGAAGCACGGCAGGAGGCCCGCTGCTGCCTGGCAGCGATTAAGGGCAAGCATCTGTGCCTGCCGGTGGCGTATGATATCGAGTACGAGCCGTGCATCCTGCGCCTGACCAACGCGCAGCGCACGGCACTTGTACAGGCCTTTTTGTCGGAGATTGAGGCCGCAGGGTATTACGGCATCCTGTATGCTAGCTGCGATTTTATCCGCAATCGGTTGGACCACAAGTTCCTGTCCAAATATGATATTTGGGTAGCGCAGTACAGCAGCAAGTGCACCTGTCCCCTGCCCTATGGCATGTGGCAGTACAGCAGTCGCAATGCGCTGGGCATCCCCGGCTACGGCACCAGCCTGGATTGCAACAGGGTATACAAGGACTATGAGCAGCTGATGATCCAGGCAGGCTTGCAGGGCCACACCGCGCCCACCCCGGAGGACACCACCCCCAACAAGCTGGACAAGCAGCGTATTACCATTGGCCGTATCTCCAGCGGCGACCGCGCAACCATCCGCACCCTGTGCGATGGGCTGGGGCTGGTTGCCGCCAGTCTCTACCGCGAAACCTGCGCGGATGGCAACCTGTGGACGCTGGACATCGGCCCGGTATCCAGCGGCGATGCGTGGTACATTATGCGCAAGTGCGCAGATCTGCAGCTGATTGGCGCAGGGCTGTACAAGAGCGAGTATGTGGAGGGGTGATTTGGTGGATGCTATTGTTGTTGCGCTGATTACTGGCGGGTTGAGCCTTATCGGCGTTATTATTACCAATCTTGCCGGGCAGCGGCGCACCGAACAGCGCATGGCCACCGCACAGGCAGTAACCGACACTAAGCTGGAAGAACTGACCCGCGAGGTCCGCGCACACAACAACTTTGCCCAGCGGGTCCCCGTACTTGAAGAGCAGATGCGCGTGGCAAACCACCGCATCACCGACCTCGAGAACAGGACCGCCTGAACACGAATACATAGGAGGAAAAAATCATGGATTTTGCATCTTTTGGTATTGCAAGCGTCGCTTGCATCACCGTTATCTGCTACCTTGCTGCCACCGCCATCAAGCAAACCCCACTGGCCAACAAGTGGCTGCCGTCCATCTGTGGCGCCCTTGGCGGCCTGCTGGGCCTTGCCGCCATGTACATCAACGTGCCGGACTTCCCGGCCGCCGATCCCCTGACCGCCCTGGCCGTGGGCATTGTTTCCGGCCTGGCTGCGACCGGTGCGGATCAGGTTATCAAACAGATCGGAAAAGCCAACTGACCAGCAAGTTACCAGCAAATTAAATAATCCATAATTAAAGCGGCGGGCTTTCCCTCTTTTCAGGGATTGCCCGTCGCTTATTTTTTATGCCTTATTTTCAGGCATTTTCCTTTACTTTTAAGTATTGTAGGACTATAATAAAATGTAATTCATATGAAAGAAGGAGTTTGAACGATGGTATTAACCGACAGAGAGCTC
>ERZ1032581.83-NODE-83-length-17492-cov-6.382577_pt1 | contig 17492 bp, 17 predicted proteins | sample MGYA00517097_ERZ1032581 | MGnify/ENA primary metagenome ERZ1032581 (study PRJEB33719, sample SAMN04261358) | wastewater metagenome | biome: periurban shantytown; feature: human; material: feces | host: Homo sapiens | place: Peru: Lima | collected 2013-01-19 ...
GTCTTTCTTATCGCGATTTCGCTGCGATCATGGGCCAGTCGCCGTCATCGATCTGCAAGAAGGTCAATGGCGAGACAGCTTGGCAGCAGAAGGACTTGCTGTTTCTTCATGACCACTATGGTCTTTCTTCTGATTTCGTACTGGGTATCACCGTTATTCCCCATTCGGAGGAGGTGTCTGTCTGATAAAAGAATGCCCGGTCTCGATCTGGTACATCGAAACCGGGCGTATGCAACACATCCAATGTTGAACGATTCCCTAGTCGCCAAACTTTTGAATCGTTCGCATTGCCTTTTAGATTATGGAGGCTGCACAAATGTCTAGTGTAACCGAAGTCGCTGTGCCGACTTCTGATTTTGATGGTAACGCCCCCGTGAATGGTTCGCGGTGCATGGCGTCTACATTTTCCGAATCCCTGTATTGGCGGCGTTCTGCCCGGCGCTACGAGCTGGCGGGTCTTGCCGCTTGGATGCTGGCCGCGTTGTCGTGCGTGGTTTTTCTGGCGATTCTGCTTGCCGCGAGGAATCTGCTTCTGCCGGGATTCGCTTTGGTGCCGGTGGCCTGCGGCCTGGCTTGTGTGGGTTGCTGGTGCGACCGTAACTCGCGTGATGCCTGGGATTTCGCTTTCTGGTCCCTTCACGCGGAGGTGAGGCAATGACCATGACCGTTGGCGCGCGTTCCCTCGATAACGAGGAGCGCTCGAATTTCCGGGACTATATGTCCCTGTTGTCCCTGTCCGTGGATGCGTCGATGACCGTGAGGGAGGTCATGGCGGTCGCCTATCTGATCGGCCGGCGTGACGCGCTTCGTGACGTGCGGAACGCTTCGTCGCCGGCTCGGACGGTGAACCGTGGCCTGATCCATGGCGGTCCGTCGGATTGCGTGTTCAATCGCGGCTACGATGCCGGTGCGGGCATGGTGTCCGACGAGATCGACGCGTTGATGCGCGACGTGGAGTCCCTCAGCGGCGATGACGCGGTGTTCTCGATGCTCAGGCATCCTTCGGTGAGCGGGGGTGATGAGTGGTGGAATTGGTGATCCTGCTGTTCGTGGTGCTCGCAGTGGCCTGTTTCGGCCTGCTGCTGCCGTTCCTGCGTCTGGCCGTCGGCATCGTGCTTCTCGCGGTCCGTCTGCTGGCCTCCCTCGCGCGATCGATGGGGGCGGGCCGATGATGCACCTCATACTCGTGATCGCCGTCGTTTTCGTTTTCGCCGCGTCCTATCTGCTGACGTTCGCCCTGTGCCGCGCGGCCACGCGCCGCGACATGCTTGAGGCCCGTTGGCGTGAGGAGCGGGCCGGTTCCGTGAGTGAGGAGAGCCATGAGAGCGCATGAAACGCTTGAGCGTGCCGCGCGTCATGGAGGCTTCCCGGCCCGTGGGTCCGTTTCGGGCCTGTTGGCGGCCTGCCCGTCGGACGGCAGCCACGACTTCTACCTGTCGATGATGCTCGACGTTCCCGTGCCGCGCGTGCCCATGCTGCGCGCACGTCTGCAAGACTCCCGCCGAGGGGGTGCCGCATGAGCGTGAACGCGGTCGATTGGGCGCTCAGGTTCGCGCCCGTGGACGCCAGGCACAACGGTGCCGCTCGCGTGCTGATGTGTCTGGCGAACGTGGCCGACGACGAGGGGCGCAACGCGCATCCGACGCACAGGAAGCTGGCCGCGTGGTGCAAGTGCAGCGTGAGCACGGTCAAACGCCACCTGTCATGGCTGGAAGCGAACGGGCTGATCCGTCGCGGCGACCAACGCCAGGCAGGGCATTTCAGCGAGTGGCACCGGCCCGTCGTGTGGGATCTGTGCCTGGGGAACCGTCTGGAGTTCGACCCCGACTTCTTCGACTCGAACGACATCGACTCGACCCGAGGCGGACGGCCTTCCACGGAAAACAGGGCGAAGGGAAACCCCGGCTCACACGTGGACCGTGGTTATGGCGACGGGGACACGGGAAAACCCCAGCTCACGGGTGAACCACGGTTCACAGCTGTGACCCCACCCCCAGCTCACCTGGTGAGCCACAGTACGTCCCTAGTACGTAATAACCCCTCTGCCCCTACGGGGCATCTCCCCGCAAGCGGAGAGACCTCCCCGGACGATGACGGAATCCGCGAGGACGGTTCATGGGCCGACGCCGCCGGAGCCGAACCCCCAAGCACCGAATCCGCCGGGGCCGGTTCCGACGCGGAGGCGGTGTGCCGCACGATGGCGGACGGGCTGCGAGCCTTGCCGCCGATGCCGGTGCCCGAACCGTTGGCCCGGCCCGGCAAACGCGAGCTCGACGCCGCCCGACGGCTGATCGCCCGCCACGGCATGCCACTGGTGCTGGCCGTGGCCGAATGGGCGTCGCTGCCGCCTTCCAAGACCGACAAGGGCGACGCTTCCGGCAAACCGTATGACGGTTTCTGGCGTCGCACGCTCACCGGCCCCCGCTCCCTCGCACGGCACTGGGACCAGGTATGCCTCCAGATGGCCGACGACCCCCGCGGGCGACGCCTGCTCGCCGGACACGGCGTCCTCGCCGACAAGGGCGAAACGGCGCAGCCGCCGAGCGCGGAATCCACGCCGAAGGCGCCGAACTACGGCATCCCCGACGACCTGGACCGGCGCGTGTGGAAACTGCTCGACCCTTACGACTTCGATGCGGGCAATGACGGGTTCGAGGCACCGCGCACCCTGCGTCGGATGTTGAAGCGCGTCCCCGCGAACGATGCCGAAGGCGAACGCAATGCCGTGCTGGAGGCATTGCGGGCGGGCCGCGCCTTCCTGGACGCGGAATCCAGGGAGGAGGACGACGGCTTCGGGCGGCGGAAGCCGGCTGGGACCGGGCCGGCGTCCGTCCGTTTCGGCTTCATCGGCGGCCGTGGGCCGAAGGAGGTGCCGGCATGTTCCTGAAGGGAGAATGCGCGGATTTCCCCGACTCGTGGTCGGACCGCATGTGGGGGCCCGACGACCTGCCCAACCAGCGAACCCAATACGAGCTGCGCCGCGCGGCGGTGCGGATCTGCGAGGCCTGCCCGGTCAGGGCCGAATGCCTCGCGTTCGGCATCATGGTCCGGGACCAGTACGGCATCTACGGCGGACTGCCGTTGAGGGCCCGACGCCAGGTGCTGAAGACCGCGCAGGAGGCCGGATTCCGGTTCGACCCCGACGACCCGACCGCCGAACGGCGGCTCGCCCGGTACATCCGCGAGAACCCCGAGATCGTGGCGGCGGCACGCGAGAAGGAATGCAAACGCCGCAAGACCGAGCAGCGCAACGCCCGTCAGCAACGATGGCGCGCCACCACCCGCTCGACCGCAAAGGCACAGGCTTCCACTGCCGCGCGAAGCTCGCAAGACACCCTCTTCTAAACAATCCAACCGAAGCCACCGATCCGGTCCCCGCAGGGCCGAATCATTCCGGAAACCCGTATTTACAGGAAACCGGCCACCCGTGAACACGGGAAGCCGAAAACCCGAACGAAAGGAAAAATCATGAGCGTGGAAGCATTGCATGAATGCAGTCTGAAAGTCACCTGCTTCAGCCCCGAGCCATACGTGCTGTCCTACACAGGCATGACCGCCGGCCAAGCGCGCCACAATCTCAGACAGGCGCTGAAGGGCGCCGATCCCGCCGCCGTCGAAAAGGAGACGGTCGAGGGACTGGAACGGGCCCGTGCCGAATTTGCCTTCCATACCACAGACTGCGCGCCTTGCGAGTACGTGTGCAACTGCGGCGAAGCCTTCGCATCACGCGGGGGCTGGGAACGTCACGTGGTGGCTGCGGTCATCAACGCGGCAAGCGAAGGAGGCGAACAATGAAGGCATTATCCGCAAAGCTGGCGAATGTGATCGAGAACGCGGCGCGCGGCGCGATTCCGGAGGCCAGGTTCGGCCGCGAGTTCGTGCCATCGCCCACCGAAGCAGGAACGGCCAAGGCCCTCAAACGACTGGAGGTGTATGCGCTTGGCGGCGTGATAACGGCCATGCCCGCCACCATCAGCACCGATGCCGGCGAACGTCGGGAACGGTATGAGGCCGTCAGGTTCGAGGCCACCGCCAGGAACGGCGAACGCCGCCGCTGGGACGCATCACCCGACATGACCGGCACGGTCATCAACGCCGCGAAACGGCACCTCGTTGAGGGACGCATTCCCGCTCCCGAAAGCAAAACGGCAAACCAATAAACCACCATCCCGAACAAAACGAAACCACCGGTCCGGCCCCATAAGGACGAACCATTCCGGAAACCCGTATACGCGGCAAACCGTGGAACCGTGCACCCGTGGACACGGGAAGCCGGAAACCCGAATGAAAGGAATAACACACATGAACGCGAACACTAAGACGGTTGCCTTCGTCAACCTCAAGGGCGGGGTGGGAAAGACCACCAGCGCCATCGGCACCGCCGAAGCACTCGCCCGACTGGGCCATACCGTGACGGTGCGCGACGCCGACCCGTCCGGCGCGGCGACCCTGTGGGCGCACAAGGCCCTATCGGCCGGCCGCCCACTGCCCTTCGGGGTGGAGGTCGTCAACCGGTTCACCGTCGCCGCGCCCGCCGAGGAGGAATGGGTGCTGATCGACACGCCTCCCTTGCAGACCGATCTGGTGGAGGCGGCGGTGGACGCGGCCGACCTCGTGCTGCTCGTCACCACCACCGGCCCCATCGACCTGGAACGCATGCTGGAGACCATCCGGCAGATCAACAAGCCCTCCTCGGTGCTGCTGACCCAGACCCGCTACGGCACGCGCAGCCTCAGGCACGCCGAGGAGTTCCTGGCCGAGAACGGACTGGCCCATTGCAGGGAGACCATCCCGTACAAGGAGGCCATGCGTCTCGCGCCGGACGAGGGCCGGTTCCCGTCCGCCTCGGGCTACGGGCTTATCGCCAAGGAACTCAGCGACGCATTCAACGCCTGACACCCGCGGAACCGGCAACCCATAAACCCGTGTCCACGCAAACCCGTGGACACGGGGACACGGAAAGGAACAACGTCATGGAGATCAACAAGCCGATGACCACGAGGAACATGCTGGCATCGACCCTCACGGACTATCGGAAACCGGTCAAGCTGCCCAAGATCACGGTGGAGCTCGACCCCATGCTCAAGAAACGGTTCAAGGCCGAGGCCGTGCGGCGCGGCACCACCATCCGCGACATGCTCACGGCATGGATCGAACGCGACTGCCCGCCCCTCGACGCGGCGGACGCAAGGGCCGATGCGAAGCAAGACGGAAGAAGGAGTGGATGATGACGGATGACATCGAGGAGCGGGCCGCACTGGCCCGTCGCGGGATCATGGACCATTCGGATTGCGAGGAGTGCACGGAGGACTGGACGTTCCTGATGCGTCAGGGACGGCGGGAGTTCCCGTTGGGATTGCGCACGGTGCTCGCGTGCCTCGCGTTCGCCGAACGCGAGGGCGCGGTGCCCGAGCTGCCGGCGGATTGGTGGGTTAGAATCAACAGGAGGTATCGATGACGACGATGCGCGGCGAGGGGAGCCGACTATGGATGTGTTCAAGGCATGGCCGGGAAGGGCGGAAAGCATCGTGATCAGCCAGGAGTCATACATGAGGTGCACCGGCGGCGTGGCCCCGTGGCGTCGTGACGGCGACAAGGGGCCGTCCTACTACGCGGTGTGCCCGCTGTGCGACAATCCCATCCAGATTGTCGGCCTGTTCCGTCGGCAGGAGGAAAGCCGGTCGCGTCGGCCCTACGGGCGACACCACCGGGGCGATGTGCCGGGCCTGTGCCGCTACGACGAGGACGCCTATCTGCACTGCCCGTATGCGGATCCGAACCATCGGACGGACACCCGAGCGAGACGTCATCCGAAGGACCAGACCGGGCGGGCCCTGTATGGTCTCATGCGCGGCGAGTTCGACCGGGTGACGCTGGCGTGGGAACGGTTCTCCGGCATCCATCTGGGGCCGGGGCCGCCCGTGACATGCTTCGCAAATGGCGGGACGACCAGGGATGGCGCTACTACGACGCGACCTACGGCAATCTGCCGCAGATGCTGTTCTTCGCGGCCGGCGGACAGAACCTGGTCAAACGCTACATCGTGCCGGACAGCCCGTTGCACGAACGGCTGAAAGGCGTGCCGCGGGTGAGATTCACGCCGACGCGCTCCCGGTACGTGCAGGTGGACAAGGCCGGGCCGGGGTTCCTTACTCTGGATTTCCTGCTGTACGCCCGGCGCATCGAATGGGACGGACAGCACATGAACGAGACGTTCAGGCTACGCGGCCTGCTGGGCCGCGATGACGGGCAACAGGCCTTCGATGACCTGACCCTCGACGTCGATCAGGACTGGCTCCCCCACACAGCGGACGCCCAGCCCGGCCGCGACGAGCGGCTACTCGACATCGCGCGGGAAACGCTGCAATCCGACGCGGGTATCCCGGCAGATCAATAAAGCGTTATCAATGCAAGGAGAACAATGATGAACGAGAACGACAAGACGGAAATCCTCGAACCCGTCGAAACACCCGCCGAGAACATCACAGAGCCAAGCAAGGATGGAAGGAAGTGTCCGAAGTGGCTGCCGCCCCTGGTCGCGGCCGTCTGCGCGGTGATTCTGATCGCGGCCGGCATCATCGGCTGGAACGCTTACAGCGGCGCGAAGCTCGCCGAGGCAAGGGAGGCGTGCGCCGCCGCCGCCGACACCGTGCGCAGCAATGCCAACGAGTACAACGCGCTGCTCAACGGCGATGCCGCCGATGCCGCCGCCGTCAAGGCCGAACAGGTCGAGGACTCGAAGACCGTCGAATCCTTGGGCAAGGAGCTCAAGGCCATGGCGCCCGAATACGAGGGCTGCGTGGCCGAAGACGCGCAAGGACTGGATGCCGCCACCGTGAAGCTCAATGAACAGGCCGACTGGTACGGGACCCACGAGAAGAGCCTGTCGAAGGCGGTGAGGGCCGTCACCGAATCCAAGGCAGCGAAGAGGCTGGATGACGCGAAAACGAATCTGACGGCGAAGCTGGACGAGGCGTCGAGGCTGCTCGCGGATTCGGACGGCAAGGTCGCGGACAACGCCACCCGCGACGCATTGTCGAACGCCATCGACGCGGCGAACGGGCTGAAGGACGGGAACGATCCGGCGAAGATCGACGGGGCGCGCAAGACGGTGGAGGATGCCATCAATGGCGTGGCCGCGAGCGTCCAGGCAAAGACGGACGCGGATGCGCAAGCCGCCGCAGCGGCCGCCCAGGCTCAGGCGCAGGCCCGATCCGCCTACAACGGCGGCTCCTCCTACTCCGGCGGCGCGTACAGGCGCACGGAAGGCTCCGCTTCCGGCTCCAACACATACCGTGGCACCACATCGGGCGGCACCGGCCCGGCCGCCGCCTCCGCCCCGAAGCCGAACCTCAACGGCGCATACGGCTGCACTGAGGACTGCTATGTTCCGCCGAACAATCTTATTCAGCACTGATTGACGATTGGCTGATTATGGCTCGTATCGGGAAACCGGTACGGGCCTTTTCATGGATTTCGCAAAGGAAACCCATTTCCCCGTGAACCCGTGTCCCCGCATTCCCGTGTGCCCGTGTTGCCGGGAAATACTTCCGGATTTTTTGTAGACGCCATGCTCCGTGGTTCGGCGTGTCGTCTGTGAGGCTTGTTGGTGGCTGCCGGGCCAACCGGCGGCTACCTCCCGTTATTCCTGCGGTCGGAAGCCCCGCCACCCCTTGAAAAAAGGCGGCGGGGCCATGACCGGAAAGTTTGAGGGGAGGGGATGAACAGACAAGGTTAACGGAGGTTCATTTATGAACTTTTGCAGGAAGATGATGAAGGCCGGTGTCGCGGCGGTGGCTGCGATCGCCACGCTTGGTGCCGGCGGCGTCGTCGCATCGACCGCGTTCGCGGGCGGTGGCGGCGGAAACCAGCCCGGCGCGGGCGGAAACATGGACGTGTTGCAATTCTGGCAGTACAAGGACGACACCAGTGGTTCGTGGGGTCCGGCCACGAGTCTTGATTCGGTGCGCGCCGCCATGAACAATGCCGGCGTCGCGTTGCAGGGCGATGGCGTCACGAAGGCGCAGGCCGCATTGGACCAGGCCCGCACGGAATGCGAGACCGGTTTCCGGCAGCGCCATCCCGGCGAGGGCGATGGTGACTGCCGAGTGGTCGCTGTCGGCGCGGTGCCCTACATCTCAGGCCGCAGCTTCATCTACAACGGCACCGGTCACTATTCGCCCTCTTTGCCCGGCGGCTGGTATGACAACTGGAACAAATACGTAGCTCCAAGAACATACCAGTACGGCAGCACCGTATATCTGACATCCAATCCGTTCGATGATGATCCGTCGAACAGCGTGGATGCGATCATGCGCCGTAATGTGGAGGCTTCCTCGAAGCCGTCGATCGTGGTGATCGTGCTGGACAAGTACCAGCCCGCGCCGCCCTCATATCATCTGGGCATCAGCACGCAGGCCGCGGAGATGTCGGGCCAGGCGGGCGACACCAAGGACGCCTCGGATGTGATCACCCTGTCCAGCGACGGGTCGAAGACCGAGAACGTGAACGGCACCGCGACCCTGCACTGGCGTGGCATTGACGGCACCGAGAAGACGGTGGCGAAGCAGTTCACCGCATCCAACAAGGGCAGCGCCACAGTGAGCGCGTCCTTCAAGGACATGGACGCCTCGTGGGAGTCGTGGCCTGCGGGCAAGCGCTGGTGGGACGTTGACGTGGCGAAGCAGGGCGACATGGCCGAGGCGGTCTCCCACAAGGGAGAGAACGACGGCAAGGAGTCCGGCGAGAAGACCACCACCCCGCCCGAGAAATGGCTGACCAACGGGGCCGGCGACACGGTGCGGGACGGCAACGACTCCATCGCGTCCGGCTCGCTGTACACGGCGCACATCAAGGCGCATTCCAACGCCTCCGGCAAGTTCTGGATCTACGACACGATCGACACCAGGGACGTGGTGATCGGCGGCACCGACAAGGACGACGTGAGCAAGGTGACCGTGACCGACGCGAACGGCAACATCGTGCCGGCGGACATTTCCATCGACGATTCCATCGATGGCAAGCGCGTGGTCAAGGCGCACGCCACCGCCCCGCATTCCGGCCTCTACACGCTGAACGTGCCACAGTCGGCCAAGCCCACCGGCGGCGACTACGAGATCAACGACGGTTCCGTGGCGTGCTGGAACGGAGACAACGGCACCGGCAGCCTGGCCGACTGCCAGACCGGCAACAGCGACAGCGTGGGCAAGGTCACGCCGACCCCGGACAAGGTGTGGGTGCTGGACGAGTCCGGCGCTCTCGTGGCCGAGGACAAGAAATGGACCAACCAGCAGGGCGTCGATCAGAAGACGTTCCTCGTGGGCGACCAGGTGGGCGTGGTCGTCAACGGCAGCATCCCCGCGCACCTGCTCAACCCGCTGGCATCCTATTCCATCACCGATGATCTGACCGGTTCGAACCAGTGGATCGACTGGAAGTCCGGCAAGGTGTTCGTCGACGGCAAGGACGAGACCGCGAACTTCACCATCGCGATCGACCGGAAGGCCGGGACCGCGACCGCCACCGCGAAGTCCGCCTACATCGCGAAGACGATGTTCAGGAACAGCGCGAGCAAGGTCAGGTTCTACCTGACGGGCACCATCAAAAAGGGTGCCACCGAGGGCAAGAAGATCCAGCTGACCAACAAGGCGTACGAGAAGTGGAACAACGAGACCCGACCGACCAACGAGCCGCCGGTGTTCGTGTGGACGCCCAACCCCAACAAGGCGTGGGCCATGAAGGCTGACGGCAAGTGGCAGCTGACCGTCGATCCGACCAAGAGCGACAAGGTGGGCGGCGACGACAAGTACTACCGTCTCGGCGACGAGGTGGCGGCGGTCATCTCCGGCACCCTGCCCACCGGATTGGGCCGCGTGCCCGAGATCGCGTGGACCGACGACTTCGCCAACGTCGATAGCATCCTCGACCTGAAGGACACCTCCAACATCAAGATCTACGAGCAGGACACCGCCGACGAGGCCAACGCCAGCGTCAACGACCTGAACAAGACCGGCAGGGACGTGACCGACCAGTTCGACATCACCGCCGAGGGCACCAAGGTCACGGTCAGCGCGAAGGACTCCTACGAGGCCGCGCAGAAGGACCTGAAGACCGCGAAGCAGATCAGCGTCGTGATCCCGTTCGACGTGAACTTCGACACCGTGAAGCTGCTCGAATCCCACGGCAAGTCCGAGGGCGACGAGCTCAACACGTGCGCGGACCCGAAGGGCGACGACCTCGACAACAAGGGCGGCCAGACGGTCGGCGGCAGCACGGTGGACACCAACACGCCGAAGATCTGCGTGACCGTGCCCCCGATCCACAAGCAGGTCATCGCCGAATCCTCCCAGGGCGGCGACCAGTCCAGCATCGACACCAAGACCGTGTTCCCCGGCCAGACCGTGGAATACACCGTGCGCGTGGACCCGAAGATCCCCGCGGACCAGGCATATTCGGTGACCGCCATCAAGCTGAGCGACACCTATTCCGAGTACACCACCGCGAACAAGCAGACCCTGGAGATCACCGACCTGGGAACCGGCGGCATCATCCCGAAGAGCGCCTACAAGGTGCAGTGGGACGAAGCCAACCACTCGTTCGAGGCCACGTTCGCCAGGGACTGGGTTGCCGCCAACTGGAAGGCCGGCTCCAACCCGCGCGTGCTGCTGCGCTTCGAGGCCAAGGTGAACGAGGACGCGCCCACCGACAAGACCGTCGGCAACAAGGCCGCGCTGACCGTCAACAACGGCGTCACCCCGTCCAACAAGGTCGAGAACGAGCCGCCGGTCATCAAGCCCTCCAAGCAGGACACGCAGAAGGACCCGACCATCAACATCGACGGCAAGACCGCGCTGCTGGGCGACAAGGTGTACTACCGCGTCAACATCGACGCCTCCAGGCTCACCGACACCGCCTACAAGGTATGGCGCTTGGGCATGACGGACGACTACGACCAGGAGTACCTGACCCTCGACGCCAAGCACGTGGAGATCCTTGACGAGACCGGCAGGGACCGCACCGGCGAGTGCAACATCCAGGACAAGGACGGCGTGCTCTACGCCTTCGCCAAAACCGTGGACACCCAGATCCCCGCGACCGGCGAGACCGTGCCCGGCGACCCGCAGCCCGGCGACCTGAAGGCGTACAGCGAGAAGTCCGACAAGGATTACGACCCGCTGAAGGACCCGAGCATCGACCAGTCGCTGCTGGGCCACACCTACCAGGTGGTCATGCCGATGACCGTCACCAAGGTCAAGGACGGCCACACGGTGGAGAACACCGCCACGCAGGTCACGAACGACAAGCGCGACAAGACCAACACCGTCACCAACCCGCTGAAGGAGATCAACCCGAAGAAGGACGTGACCGTGCAGGTCGGCGGCGACAGCATCGACGGCAAAAGCGTGTATATGAACCACACGTTCCTCTACCGACTGGATTCCAGCATCCTGCCCCCGGACCGCGCCTACCAGACCGTCACGGACTGGGGCGGCACGGACCAGCTGGCCACCGAGTACGACCAGTACCTGGGCAACTGGGCCGTCTACGCCTCGCGTGATTTGTACAGGGACGGCCAGGTGCTCGCGGCCAGGGGCGAGAAGATCGCGGGCAGCGGCTTCGACTCCTCGAAGTTCGGCGGCAACCTGTTCGCCGTGGACGCCGACGACAACGGCAAGGTCACGGTCAACGCGACCCAGGCCTACCTCGACCTGGTGAGCGCCGACAACGAGCACGAGGCCGGCTGGGTGCTCTACCTCCAGTGCAAGCGCATCGCCGTGGCCGACGAGGTGCCCAACACGTGGACCGAGACCATCAACGGCCAGCCGCGCGAATCCAACAAGGTCGTCACCAAGACCCCGGACATGACCCCGAGCATCCACCTGGAGAAGGTCGATGCCCCGACCCTCAAGCAGGAAGGCCAGGAGCGGGCGGACCGCGACGACCCGAAGCAGGCGCTGAAGATGGACGCCGACAGCATCGGCATCACGTTCATCATCACGAACACCTCCAAGACCGACCCGGCCACCGGTGACGGCGCATGGTTCAAGGCAAGCGACCTGGACCTCGCCGACTCCACCATCGTCGGCGACGCGCACGTGGACATGGATTCGCTCGCCTACCCCGACAACTGGGACACCCTGGTGCTCAAGCCGGGCGAGTCGGTCAGCGTGACCGGCACGCTCAAGGGCGTCAGGGAAGGCGACACCCACACGGACCGCGCCATCGTCACCGGCACCCCGCTCGTGGAATGCGCGCCGTCCAACGGCGACCCGTTCAACGACAAGACCGACGGCGGCGAAGACACCGATCCGGAATATTCCACCGGCGACGTGACCGAGATCGACGGCAAGCAGCTGTGCGCCGACACCCAGGCCACCAGCAACACCGACGACTGGAACGGATACCGTGCCAAGCCGTTGGCCTCCACCGGCACGGCCGTGCTCGGCCTTGCCGGCGGCGCCCTGGCGGTGCTGCTCGCCGGCGGCTCCCTGCTCGTGTTCCGCAAGCGCCACCGCGCACAGGGTTCCGGCCGCCACACGGCCGCGAACGCGGGCAAGTGACCCCGAGGCGTTCCGGCCTCGTCGTCCGATGACGGCCGGGACGCCCTCCATCGACTTCACATGCCGGAAAGGGGCATACCTTCCGAATCCCGTGCCCCGGGCGGCGTGCGAACCCCCAGGCCCTTCGCCAGCCTCTCCCGGCGGAGGGCCTTTCCCATGCCCGTGAACCCGTGGACCCGTGAACCCGTGGACCCGTGGAACCGTGGAACCGTGGAACCGTGGACCCGTGGAGCCGTGCTCCCGATGGGGCCTGTAGACGGTGCGCCCCGCAGCGGCCCGCGACCCGGCGCATCATCGACTCTGACATTGTTCGCACCATCATCATTCCTCTGGAGGTTGCACATGGCTGACAGGCAAACCGCATTGGCCGTATTCGATTTTCTCGACTCGCTGCGCGCCGGACAATACCGCATCGGCGCGGACGCGGAAAAGGACCATGCCACGGCGGGGCTGCTGGCGTCGCTGTCCGGCGACACGGGGCTGCGCGACGCCGTGTGCGCGAAGCTGATATCGCCGGGCCTGGAGCGCGCCCGTTTCCTCATGGTCGCCGAGCATGATCCGCGCGCCATACCCCTGTTCGCCTCGGGCCAGGTCAAACCGTGGTATCAGGCCGACTACAACGTGCGCGAGATAGCCAACAGCGAGTTCCACCAGGACATACCCGCACTGCTGTGGCGGCTGTCCAACAGCATCCCGGATTCCGCGCGAAGGGAGGGCATGCTTGAGGCGGCCGCGTACATGAGCTTCATGCAGGGCGATCCCGAAGCCGCGTTCACCGGCCATCTGGGACGGCTCGCGGCGGTTTCGCCCGAGGGCGAGGTCACGCGCTGCCTCATGGACGCGCACGAGCACGGCCAGCATCCCGCATGGGTCATGGAACAGCGGCAGCTACGCGAACGGCAGGCCGACGCCGCCGACGGCATGGCCGCCACCGCGCCGGACCGCCCGAGCCTCCGCCAGCGCCTCTTCCCGAACCGATGAACACCTTCGGCACGGACCCATGGGAGATCGGCCCCATGGTCGCCGCCGGCACCGCCGTCGCCATCGAACCGGCACAGGAACCGGAACGCCGGCCACCGGCCGAACCCGAGCCCGAAGCGGAGCCGGATGCGCGATGCGTGGACGACGCCGGAAGCGAAGTCCGGGCGAACACGGCCGTCGATCCGTGGGAGATCGGCCCGCTGCCATCGGCCTCGAATCCGGTGGGGAATGATATCCCGGCCGGTGCTCCGGCATCGGAACCGCAGCACGTCGGCGGTGCCGTGGAGCCGGCCGATCTCGCCGACACGATCGACCTCACGCCGGTCGGCGAACAGGATGCCGCCATGCCCGTGCGCGAATGGAGGCGCATGGCCACGACCGCGGGCGGCATCCTGCTCGCGGCCTGCGTCACGGTCGCCGGCATGTCCGCGTGGGAATCGCATGAATCCGCCACGGCCGCGCGCGAGCGGGAACAGGCGACGGCGGACTGCGCCGCCGCGCGCGCAGCGGCGAAGAAAGCCGAACGGAAGCTGGCTGAATATCTCGACGGCGACCGGCTCGCACAGGCGAAAGCGGTCACGGCCGACAAGCTCGCCGACCCGGAAACCCTGGAAACCCTCAACGACCTGTCCGAACGATACGCCGCAGGCGAACGGATCCCCACATGCGCAGGCGGCACGGAAACGGCGCAGGCCACCACGAGCACGCTGCGATCCGCGGAGAAGCGGAACGCCAAACGGCTCGCACGGGTGAGGAAAGCGGTGGGGGCGGTGTTCGCCTCACGGCTGGCCCATACGGTCGAACAGGGCGAACGATTGTATTCCTCCTCCGAAGGCAAGGTGCAGGACGAATATTCTCGCGCCCTGCTGCGCGCCTCAATCGACAAGCGCGACGAGAAGGCCATCACCGACGCCATGGACAAGGTGAACGCCTCCATCGACGCGAAGAACAAGGCCGACGAGGAAAGGAAAGCGCAGGAGGAGGCCGCGGCGGCTGCGGCGCAGGCGCAGGAGCAGAGCACGCCGGCACCGCAACAGTACTCGTACATGCCCTCCGGCTCCGCTTCGGGCTCGGGTTCCGGCCCGACGGGCGGCGGATACCATTCCTCCGGCGGTTCCGCCGGCTCGACCGGTGGTTCCGCGCCTCCGGGCTGGTCGGTGCCCGCGAACCCGGACCCCTCGCAACTGCCCGGCACCGACCCGAGCCTATGAAAGGACCAACACCATGCCACAACTGACCACGTTGATCCCGTCGTTCACGGCACCCGTCACCGACCGCGTGTGGCTGGTGGGCGCGCACGGCGGTGCCGGATGCACCACGATCCGCCATTCGGATCCGGAACGGTTCGCCGACGCCGGCCGCGCGCTGCCGGTCAGCCCGGATCCCTCCATGCCGTCGCGCGTCATCCTGTGCGCCATGGGAACCGGGAGAGGTCTCGAATCGTTGCGCGCGCTGCTCGCCGACCAGTCGGCCGGACTGTTCGGCGCATCGATCCTGTTGGGCGCGGCCATCACCGACCCCGCGCCCCGCGTGCCCCGGCCTTTGGTGGCGGCGCGCATCCAACTGTCATCCGCCGTCCGCGTGTGGCGGCTGCCCCATATCAAAGGGCTTGAGCTCGACGGGTTTCCCCGGCGTTATCCGGCCGCGTACCCACGGCTTGTCAGGGACGTAGACGCCATGCCCCGCGCCACGGCCCATGTCGGCTGACGATGGTGCATGAACCTAACACGAAAGGAACGACCCAATGCTGCATGAAACATACATGATCCTCGCCGAGGCCCTTTCCGACCCGACCCCGTGCCTGCCTCCGGGATTCTCGGGGCCGGTATCCACCGCCCTGGGCTGGGTGAAGGCGCTGAGCCTGGTGATCGGCGTGGTCGCGCTGGTGCGCATCGGCGTGCACATCCTGCGCCAGCAGGGCGACGGCGTGCCGGACCGCGACGACACGTTCGACAAGCTCGTCAACTGGGTGATCGGCATCTTCCTCGGGGCGGGCGCTGTCGCCATCCTCGCCGCACTCGGCCTGTCCGTCACCGCAAGCTGCTGAGAAAAGCCGTGGAAGGGATTCGACGCATACGGCAGCGCCTGTGCGCGCTGCTGCTCGCCCTCGCCTGCCTCATGGGCCTCGCCGCCTGCGGCGGACCCGACTTCGGATCGTTCAGCAAGGAGCTCACGTTCGGAGACAAGCAGATCAGCGACACCCAGACCACCTACGTGATGAAGATACCCGAAGGCAGGCTCGGCGACCTGATCGGCCCCAGCCAGATCCAATGGGTCATCGACAAGTACCGGGCCGGCTGGGTGCGTGCCGGAATGGTGTCCGCGAATCCGACCGACAAGGAGCTCAAGAAGTATGCGCGCGTCCAGTTCCGGGCCGCACCGAACCTGCAATGCGATGCGTTGGAGAACACGTACCAGGAGGAGTCGCCCGACGAGGGCAAATGGGAGTACAAGGACTCCTCGTGCCAGAAGCAGCGCAAGCTCTCCTGGCTGGAGAAGACCCTGTGGAACATGTACCAGGTGCAGTCGGATTCCACGATCGAATGGCTGTCCACCAGCCGCAACACGCTGGTCGCCGCGAACGACACGGTATCAACGTTGCAGGCGAACGCCACGCCGGACTACGATTCATGGTTCACGCCGGTGAACCGGTACCTGCGCATCGCGCAGGGCGTGCTCATTGCTGCCGCCGCGATCAGCCTGATCGTGCTGAGCGCGCGCATCGTGTGGAACATCGGCCAGGGCGGCGAGGGCCGTCTGCTCGACCGCATCGGCTGGATACTGCTCGGCGTGCTGCTCGGCTCCTCGTGCGCGAGCATCGCGCTCACGTTCTTCTCCCGCTCGTCCGGCGGCAATCCGGGCCTGCCGTCCTGGACGCCGGGCGGCGGCACCACGTTCTTCCTGTCGGACTACATCCGTATGCAGGTTGACCCGTTCCTGATCATCGCGGCCGTGTGCGGCGTGATCGCCGCCGGCTGGAAGCTCGTCACCCAACAGGAGGGCCGCGACCTTATCCCATTGGGCAAGGCCTTCATGTGGGCGATCCTGAGCGCCGTGTGCCTTGCCGGACTGGTCAACACGTTCCAGGCCACGTTCGACACGTGGACCGCCGCCGTGCTCAGATCCGCGTCCGGCATGATGAGCGACGCATGGGAATCGAAAAGCCTGGCCGCGAGCTCGTTCTTCAACTTGGGCGCGCCCGTCGCCATCGTGCTCACCGTCGTGATGTGGATCTGCGGGCTGATCAGCAAGATATTCGCCTACTTCCGCGCCGGGATGCTGCCGATCCTCGTGGGCGTGGCACCCATGTGGGCCGCGATGAGCTGGATGGAATCGGGCAAGCAGGCTTTCGCCAAGACAATCGGCTGGCTGGCCGCGTTCCTGGCCTACAAGCCCGTCGCCGCACTGGTCATGGCGACCGGCTCGGCGATCATGGTCACGGCCGGCCCCGGCGACGACAGCCAGGCCATAACGTTGATGCTCACCCTGAGCGTCATCATCCTCCTTCCCGCCATGATCCGCGTGATCGTGCCCGCAGTGCAATCCTCGGTCGGCGGTGGCGGCGGCGGAATCCTGCCCTCCATACTCGGCATGGGAGTCGCTTTGGCCGGTGCCGGCGTGCGCAAGGCCGCAGGAGGCAAGGGCGGCAGGAAAGGCGGCGGCGACGGACGCGGCGAAGCGTCACCGGACGGTGCCAAACCCGGTGCCGGTCGCGGCCTGGCCGGACTGCTTTCCGGGCTCGGCCGAAACGGCGGAAAGCCGCAGGGGGCGAACGGCGGCGGCAAGCAAGCCAAGCCGCTGGACGGCAATCCCACGGGCGACGAACCGCAGAACACCGGCGACAAGCCGCAGGGAGCGAACCGCAAGGCTAGCGACGGCAAGCCGCTGGGAGCGAACGGCAATGGTGCGGGGAGCCCGGTTCCACCGGCACCCGATGGCGCATCACCCGAC
>ERZ1032581.84-NODE-84-length-17436-cov-5.300328_pt1 | contig 17436 bp, 21 predicted proteins | sample MGYA00517097_ERZ1032581 | MGnify/ENA primary metagenome ERZ1032581 (study PRJEB33719, sample SAMN04261358) | wastewater metagenome | biome: periurban shantytown; feature: human; material: feces | host: Homo sapiens | place: Peru: Lima | collected 2013-01-19 ...
CAAGACATTCCAGCGATTTCCGCGTCTGCGCGGTGCCGCGCAGCGCGTGGGCGCGAGAATCGCCGGGCAATTCCAGAATGAACTGCGGTTTTGCGGGGCAGCGTGCCCTGGATAATGTCCTCCTTTTTCTCAAGCGGGCGGCGAGCGCAGTCTCGCCTGTCCCGCAAAGCCGCAGAGCAGACGGTGTCCGATTCGGGCACAGAAAGGAGCGGCGCATGAATGGATATAGACCGCACGGCGAGCTTCAGGGGCCGCCGCCAAACAAGGGAAGCTCTGTTTGCGCGGCTCCTGCAAAAAGTGTTCCCGTGCCCCAGGATGAAGCGGACCGATCTGCCGCGCAGAGAAAAAACTATCAGCGCACGAGGGCGTACCGTGATCTGCGGGAGAGCCTGCTGCGGTGCCTGGCGCTGCGTGGCATTGATGAGGGCCTGTACCGTGACAAAGTGCAGGAGTATATGGACTTCTGGGTACGCCGGCAGGAGCTGCGGGACGACATCGCCCGACGCGGCCTGACCGTCACGGACGACCGGGGACGCTTGACGGAGAACCGCAGCGTGTCGCTGGAGATTCAGGTCTCCCGCCAGATGCTGGCGATCTTCACCACGCTGGGCTTTAAGGAAGATGCTCTGGCTGCTGGCCGGGGTGATGACGACGATGAGCTGTGATATCCCCGCGGAGGTGCTGCGCTATATCGAGCTGGTGGAGGCGGACACGCCCAGGGCCTGCCCGGAGCAGCACGCGCTGGTGGCCATGATCCGCCGCGTGTTCGCGGAGGAGGACATCTACGTGGACACGGAGCAGCTGCGCCGCTATCTGAGCCTTTTGAAGTATTTCCCCTACGACCGGCTTTTCCCGTGGGAGGAGTTTCTGCTGGCGCTGTGGGACTGCACTTACCGCGCCGACGGACGGCCGCGGTGGAAAAAGCTGCTGTGTATGGTGGGGCGCGGCGCCGGCAAGGACGGCTTCATCGCGTTCGACGGCGCCTGTTCCCTGTCACCCTACAATCCGGTGAAGAACTACAACGTGGATGTCTGCGCCAACAATGAGGAGCAGGCGGTCACGCCGGTAAAGGACCTTTCCGAAGTCCTTGAACTCCCCAAGTGGGAGTCGAAGCTCGACCGGCACTATTACCACACCAAGGAGATGGTGCAGGGTCGGAAGAACAAGGGCGTGATGAAGGGTCGCACCAACAATCCCAAGGGCCGCGATGGCATGCGCAGCGGCAAGGTGATCTTCAATGAAGTCCACGCCTTTGAGAACTATAACAATTACAAGGTTTTTGTGACCGGCCTCGGCAAGGTAGCGCAGCCCCGCATCGGAATGTTTACTTCCAACGGCGACGTGTCTGACGGCCCGCTGGATGACTTTCTGGCGCAGGGCCGCAGGATCTTGTTTGAAAACGAAGCGGAGCCGGAGGGAGGATTCCTTCCCTTCATCTGCTGCCTGGAGAGCCGGGAGCAGGTCAACGATCCGGAGAACTGGTTCATGGCCAACCCGTCCCTGGCGTATTCGCCGCACCTCCGGCAGGAGATCGCGGACGAATACCAGGATTGGCTGGTGAACCCGGAGCAGAACGGCGACTTTTTGACCAAGCGGATGGGCATCCGCGCCGGCCAGCTGGAGATCAGCGTGACGGACTATGCCAAGGTCAAGGCGACCAACCGGCCGCTGCCGGATCTCCGCGGGAAGTCCTGCGTGGCCGGCATCGACTACGCGGAGATCAACGACTGGGCGAGCGTCAATCTGCACTTCCGTGTGGGCGCGCAGCGTTATGACATCAGCCATTCGTGGGTCTGCCTGCAGAGCCGGTCGCTCTCCCGCATCGTCGCCCCGTGGCGATCCTGGGCGGAGGCGGGAAAGCTGACGGTGGTGGACGATGTAAGCATCGATCCTAACCTCCTGGCGGACTACCTGAAGGAGATGGGCTTAAAGTACAACATCGTCAAGCTGGCAATGGACCACTTCCGCTGGACGCTGGTGAGCGACGCCATGCGGCGCATCGGCTTTGACGCCAGGGACAAGAACCGCGTGAAGCTGGTTCGACCCAGCGACATTATGCAGGTAGACCCGGTGATTCAGGAGTGCTTTGACCGCGATCAGTTCACGTGGGGCGACAATCCGCCCCTGCGCTGGGCGGTGAACAATACCAAGAGAGTACGCAGCGGCCAACGTGCCGGTACGAATACAGGTAATTTTTACTACGCCAAGATCGAACCGAAGAGCCGGAAGACGGACCCGTTCATGGCTCTGGTGGCATCTATGACCGAGGAGGCGGTGCTTGGCACCGGCGAGCCGGTGAAGCTGCCGCCCATCGGCGCGATCCGGCTATAGGAGGTGGGCAATGGCACTTAATTTTTGGAAGTGGCTCGCCGGAGGTAAGGCTCGTTCTCCCACCACGGTGGAGATCACGTGCCGTGATCTTCTGGCAGCGGCGCAGGAATTCCAGCTGCGGGACACCTGCTTCTGGATCTGCGCGAACATGATCGCCAACGCCGTCGGGCGTTGTGAGTTCCGGACATTCCGGGAAGGGAAGGAAGTTCGAGAGCGCGAACACTATCTCTGGAACGTAGAACCGAACGTGAACCAGAACTCCACGGCGTTCCTGCACAAGCTGGTGGCAAAACTGCTGGTAGACAACGAGGTGCTGGTCATCGGCACCCGGCAGCGGGAAGGCTATGACGCACTGGTCGTGGCAGACAGCTATATGACCGGCGGCAGCTATCCCAGCAAGCAGAACGAGTACACGAGCGTGCAGGTGGGTGATGTGTCCTACGAGAAGACCTTCCGCGAGCGGGAAGTCCTGCATCTTACGCTGAACCACGTGAACATCAAGCCGGTGCTGGATGGCCTGTACGGCTCCTACGTGCGGCTCATCAATGCCGCCATGCGGCGGTATGCCTGGGATAAGGGGCAGCACTGGAAAGTCCACGTGAGTCAGCTGGCCTCCGGCGCGGATGACTTCACGCAGAAGTTCTCGCAGATGATCGAGGAGCAGGTGAAAACCTTCCTCGACTCTGATGGAGCAGTCTTGCCGGAGTTTGAAGGCTACGCCTATACGAACGAGGGCGGCAAGGCTGCTGTAGAGCTGTCGGACATCCAGAGCCAGATGAAGGACATATTCGCGTTCACGGCGAAAGCGTTCCAGATCCCGGCGGTGCTGGTGGATGGCAGCATCCAAGGCACGGAGGACGCGCAGGGCAGGTTCCTGACCGGCTGCATCGATCCCATCTGCGATCAGCTGCAGGAGGAGATCAACCGCAAGCGGTACGGATACGACCGGATCCAGCGCGGCGATTATCTCCGCATTGATACCAGCAGCATCCGCCACTTCGATATGTTCGCCAATGCGGCGAACGTGGAGAAGCTGGTCGGCTCCGGCGTGTTCTCCATCAACGAGGTCTTGCGGGCGGCGGGTCTGCCCGCCATCTCGGAGGATTGGGCGGACAAGCACTATCTTACAAAAAATATTGCAACGCTGGGTTCGGAGACCTCTGTGCTCGGCGGTGCGGAAGGAGGAAACGCATGAGGAAACCCCTTTGGGAAATCAAGCAGGCCGCGGAGGGCGTCCTGCAGCTCTACATCTACGGTGACGTAGAAGGCGAGGAGTTTGATTGGGAGAACTGGCGGTATGTCCAGAGCGACAACAGCGCGGAGCACTTCCGCGAAGAGCTGGCGAAGCATCCCGACGTGTCGCGCATCGAGATCTTCATCAACAGCTACGGCGGCAGCGTCTTTGAGGGTACGGCGATCTACAGCCAGCTGAAGCGTCACCCGGCGCGGAAGGTGGTGCACGTGGACGGCTTCGCTTGCTCCATCGCCTCCGTGATCGCCATGGCGGGCGACGAGGTGATCATGCCGCGCAACACCCTGATGATGATCCACAACATGTGGATGTGTGCCTGCGGCAATGCCGCGGAGCTGCGGAAGGCGGCGGACGATCTGGATGTCATCAATACTGCGGGGCGGCAGGCGTATCTGCAGAAGGCCGGCGACAAGCTGTCGGAAGACCGGCTGGTGGAGATGATGGATGCCGAAACGTGGCTGACCGCTGATCAGTGCGTTGAGCTCGGTCTCGCGGATCGCCTTGCCGACACCGACGCTGACATGAGCGGCGCGGCCACCATCCTGCAGAAGATGAACGCCGGCATGGAGCAGCATCTCCGGTATCAGAAGTCGCTGGCGGCGCAGCTCCGCGACCTGGCAGCGGCACCCTCGGTGCCTGCGCCCAGCAAGGATCCCCAGGGCGGAGGAAGCCCTGAAAAAATCAACAAAGTTCTCGGACTGTTTTCTTGAGAATCGAAAGGAGAAAAAGAATGAACAACAATGACATTCGCACCCGCGAGGAACTGCGGCAGGCTCTTCAGCAGGCTGCCGTCTCCGGCGACACCGGCGCGTTCTCTTCCGCCCTGGATGAGATGATGCAGCGCATCGGTCTGGACATCCAGGCCGAGTACGAGCAGCGGTTTGATGACCTGCGGCAGGAAGTCGATTCCCGTATCCTTGCCCAGCGCGGCGTCCATCAGCTGACCAGCGAGGAGCGCAGCTACTACCAGAAGCTGGTCACGGCCATGAAGTCCCCCAACCCCCAGCAGGCCGTGACCGGCCTGGATACGGCTCTGCCCAAGACCGTCATCGACTCCGTCTTTGAGGAGCTTCAGACGGCGCATCCCCTGCTGAGCCGCATCAATTTCCGGCCCACCGGCGGCGCGGTGGAGATCATGGTGAACACCAACGGCTACGAGGAGGCCGCCTGGGGTGAGCTGTGTGACGACATCGTCAAGGAGCTGACGGCCGGCATTAAGAAGATCTCCACCATGCTGCTGAAGCTGTCGGCATTCCTGCCGGTCTGCAAGGCCATGCTGGATCTGGGCCCCGAGTGGCTGGACAACTTTGTCCGCCAGACGCTCTACGAGGCTCTGAGCAACGGTCTGGAAGCGGGCATCGTGGCCGGCGACGGCAACAAAAAGCCCATCGGCATGACGCGGCAGGTGGGCGACGGCGTCACCGTTACCGGCGGCGTGTACCCCGAGAAGACCGCCATCAAGGTCAACGACCTGAGCCCCGCCACGGTGGGCAATCTGCTGTCCATCATGGCAGCCGATCCCAACGGCAAGCCTCGCCGCGTCCGCGACGTGATCTTCCTGGTGAACCCCCAGGACTACCTGCAGAAGGTCATGCCTGCCACCACGCTGATGGCACCGGACGGCACCTACCGCAACGACGTCATGCCCTATCCCATGGACGTGATCCAGACGGCGGCGCTGCCCCGCGGCAAGGCCGTCATGGGCATCGCCTATCGCTACCTGGCGATGGCCGGCACCTCTCCCGAGGGCCGCATCGACTACAGCGATCACTACCGCTTCCTGGAGGACGAGCGCGTCTACCTGATCAAGGCCTACGCCAACGGCATGCCGCTGGACAACAACGCCTTCCTGGTGCTGGACATCTCCGGCCTGCAGCCCGCCACCTACAAGGTGACGCAGGTGACGGCATCCACGCCCTCCAACGATGCCACGCTGAGCGCGCTGTCCATTGGCTCTCTGGCGCTGACGCCCGCCTTTGCCAAGGCCACCGTCAGCTACACCGCGACCACCACCAACGCCACCAACACCATCACCGCCGTGCCCTCCGACGCCAGCGCGTCCCTGAAGGTGACGGTGAATAACGCGGAGATCGACAACGGCACCGCCGCCACCTGGCAGACCGGCAGCAACACTGTGAAGGTCGAGGTGACCGCGCCAGACGGCACCACCACCAAGACCTACACGGTCACCGTCACCAAGTCCTGATCATGGCGGGCGCGGTGAGCGCCGCGCTCCTGTCGGCCGTCAAGCTCTGGTGCAGCATCACCTGGAGCGATGAGGCTACGGACGCCAAGGTGTCCGCCCTCATCGCCTCCGGGGAGGCGTATATTGACGGCAAACTGGGCGCGGACGGAGACTACGAGACGCCGGGAGAGCCGCTAACGCTGTTAAAGGAGTACGTCCGGTACGGTCTGAGCGATGCGCTGGATGTGTTCGAGGCGAACTATCTTAACCGGCTGTTGGCCATGCAGAACGACAGGCAGGTGAAGAACTATGCGGAAGCTACCGTTTCGCCCTGACGACCGGCGCATCACCCAGTCCTATCGGGACGGCGTGGTGCGAATCTACACCGTGACCGACGCGGCGCAGCCGGGTTATCAGCCTAAGCCGGCGCTGACGCTGGCGGAGACTCTGTTCTACCAGGAACGCCGGGTGGGTCTGCAGCGGTATTACTCCAGCAAGCAGGCGCAGGTGCAGGTGGAGCGCGTGATCCGGACGCAGACGCGCCCGGCGGTAAACCCCCAGTGCATCGCCGTCACGGAGGACGGCACGCAGTACGGCATCGACCTTGTGCAGCAGCTGCAAGACGTCTACCCTCCGTCCATGGACTTGACGCTTATCCGGATCGCGCAGAAGTACGAGGTGCCCCATGAGTAAAAAGCGAAATGTGTCCGAATCGGGCACAACGCCACTGTGGGCACAGCGTGTCATCGCGGCGCACCTGGCCGTGACGGATGCTGTGAGCCACGGCGGCCGCCTTCAGTCCGACCGCTATCTGGTCTGGCAAGAGGACGGAGCCAACGACTTCGAGGCGGACGGCGTCCACGCGGAGAAGGCCGTCACCGGCTCCACAGATCTGTTTACAAAGCAGGCGTTCGACCCCTGGCGGGACGATCTGGAGGCGGCCTTTGACGTGGCAGGACTCGTCTGGAGCATGAACAGCGCCCAGTACGAGGAGGAGACCGGCTTCTGGCACTACGAGTGGAACTGGGAGGTGTTTGCCTGATGGCTACGTTTCAGTTCGGCGGCATCGACAACTACATCCAGCAGCTGAACAAGCTGCAGCAGGCCACCAAGGACGGCGTGGTGGGCAAGACGGTCTACGCCGGCGCGGAGGTCGTCGCCAACTCTGTCAGATCCGCCATTCAGGCGCTGCCAGTGGGCAGCGGCCATGCCTCCGGCAATGAGCTGGTGGACACCGTGACGCTGCCGCAAAAGGCCGGCCTGCTGGACGGCTTCGGCATCAGCCGCATGAAGGACGACAACGGGTTTGTCAACGTCAAGCTGGGCTTCGCGGGCTACAACGCCACGCGGACGGCAAAGTATCCGCGTGGCCAGCCGAATGCGCTGATCGCCCGAGCCGTGAACAGCGGCACCACCTTCCGGAAGAAAACCCGCTTTGTGGACAAGGCCGTTTCCTCCGCGAAGAAGGACGCGGAGGCAGCAATGGACGCGGCGTGCAGCCGTGAAATCGAAAAAATCATGAAATAGGAGGTGCTGCTATGAGCGCAGCAGGAAAAGTCTGTACGGGCTTCAGCAAGCCCTACGTGGCCAAGTATTCCAACGCCGGCAGCGTGGTCACCTACAGCGGTGTGATGCAGCTGGCGCGGGGCGTCAGCGTGTCCCTGTCTCTGAACACCACGGACGACAACACGTTTCACGCCGACAACGTCGCCGCCGAAACGGCGCCCGCCACCTTCACCGGCGGCACCGCCACTCTGACCGTGGACGGCCTGCTGGAGGCGGCGGAGAAGTTCGTCCTGGGCCTGCCGGAGAGCACCAACGTGGAGGCCGGCGGCTCGCAGGTGGCCGTGTCGCACTACGGCGACGGCATGGAGATCCCCTACGTGGGCATCGGCTTTGTCGTCCGATATCAGAGTGGCGGCGTGGTGACCTACGCGCCCGTGGTGCTGACGAAGGCGCGCTTCCAGCAGCCCGGTCTGGACGCCGCCACGCAGGAGGAGTCCATTGACTGGCAGACGCAGGAGCTGACCGTGGATCTGATGCGGGACGACACCACCAACCACGACTGGAAGCTGGTGGGCGCGGATCAGTCCACCGAGGCCGCCGCCGAGGAAGTGCTGAAGGCCATCCTGGGCGGCGCGGCGTGAGGTGGCGGCCATGCAGGTACACGGCAGAGAAGTCGGCTTCCGCTTCACTGTGGGCGCCTCCGCGAAGATCTCCGACCTGTGCCCGGACGGCGACATCAGCCGTCTGGGCGAGGTGCTGGAGGGGCAGTACGGGAAGGTAGCCAGAGATTCGGCGGCCATCATCGCCGCGCTGAGCGAGGGGCACGAGCAGGCCCACTCTTTTGAGGAGCCGGGCTATAAGCCCCGGCCTCTGACCGTTGAGGAGGTCATGACGCTGCGGATGGATGAGTTCTCCCACCTGCAGCAGGCGGCTCTGGCGGCTTGGGCGGAGGATAGTAGGCCCACGGTGGAGGTGGAGCCCGAAAAAAAAGAGTGCGGCGAGGAACGGGCGTCCAGCTGAACCTTGCCTGGCTCCTGTTTTACGGGCGAAAGCTGAATATGCAGAGGCAGGAGATCATGTGCACGCGCTACGGTGAAATGCTGGACATGATCGCCTGCCTCTCCATTTACCACGGGGCCAAGCCCAAGAAAAAACAGAAACACTGGACATTTGACGAAGCGATGAAGGTGAGGTGAGACTATGGCGGTGAATATCGGCCCGAAAATCGGCGTAGACGGCGAGCGAGAATACCGGAACCAGATCAATCAGATCATTCAGCAGTCCAAGACGCTGGAGAGCCAGATGAAACTGGTGGCGTCCTCGTTCACCACCGCCACCACGGCGGAGGAGAGGAACGCCAAAACCGCCTCTGTGCTGTCCAAACAGATCGACGTGCAGCGGGAGCGGGTGAAGCTGCTGGCGGAGCAGGCCGGCAAGGCCGCCGCCAAGTACGGGGAAAGCGATGCCAAGACTCAGAAGTGGCAGCAGGCGCTGAATGAGGCGCAGGCTGCTCTGAACAGGATGCAGGGCGATCTCCGGGCGACCACTGCGGAGATGCAGAGCATGGACAACGAGATGGACGACGGCTCCAGGAAGGCGCTGTCCTTCGGGGACGTGCTGAAGGCCAATCTGGCGTCTGACGTTATCGTCTCCGGCATCAAGGCCATGGCATCGGCCATCAAGGAGGCGGGCGCTGCGCTTGTCGACCTTGGCAAGCAGTCCATTATGGGCTTCGCGGAGCAGGAGCAGCTCATCGGCGGCGTGGACACGCTGTTTAAGGAGTCCTCTGCGCAGGTGCAGCAGTACGCCAACGACGCCTATAAGACGGCGGGCCTGAGCGCTAACCAGTACATGGAGACGGTGACCAGCTTCTCCGCATCCCTGCTGCAATCGCTGGGCGGTGACACGGCAGCGGCCGCGCAGAAGGCCGACCAGGCCATCACGGACATGTCTGACAACGCCAACAAAATGGGCACGGACATGCAAAGCATCCAGAACGCCTATCAGGGCTTTGCCAAGGCCAACTACACCATGCTGGACAACCTGAAACTGGGCTATGGCGGCACGAAGGAGGAGATGCAGCGGCTGCTGACTGACGCGGAGAAGATCTCCGGCGTCAAATATGATCTCTCCAGTTATGCGGACATCGTGGACGCTATCCATGTGGTGCAGACGGAGATGGGCATCACCGGCACGACCGCGAAGGAGGCGGCCACCACCATCGAGGGCAGCGCCAACTCCATGAAGTCCGCCTGGAGCAATCTCCTGACCGGCATGAGCAATGAGAATCTGGATCTGGACAAGCTGGTGCAGAACGTGGTGGACAGCGTGGGCACCTACGCCGACAACCTGCTGCCGCGCCTGCAGACTATGCTGCCGCGTTTTGCGGAGGGCATGACGCAGCTTGTGAACGGGCTGGTTCCCTATGTGGGCCCTGCCATGGAGATGCTTCTCCCCGCCTTTGTGCAAGGCGTGGGCGGCCTTGTTTCCGGCATCGTGCAGGCCCTGCCGGCGGCGGTGCAGGCGATCTCTGCCGTGGTGCCCATGCTGGTCGAACAGATCACGATACTGCTCCCGCAGATCCTGAACGCCGGCATTGATATCATTGCCGCCCTTGCGTCGGGCATCGGAGAAAACCTTCCGGCGCTGATCCCCGCGGCGGTTGACGCCATCATCACCGTGGCCGAGGGTCTGGTGGACCATGTGGATGAAATCATCATCGCGGCAGGATCTCTTATCGCAGGCTTGACGCAGGGTCTGATCGAGGCGCTGCCCCGTCTGGTGGTGCGGCTGCCGGAGATTATCGGCGCCATTGTTCAGGGCCTCCTGTCCGGAATGGCTGCTATTGGTGAGGTCGGCGTGCAGCTGGTGCGCGGCCTATTCGACGGAATCTCCAATGCGGCGTCGTGGCTTTATGACAAACTTCGAGGTTGGGTAAGTGATGTCCTGGGCTGGGTCAAGGGTTTGTTCGGCATTCACTCCCCGTCTAAGGTCTTTGCGAATGAGATCGGAAAATTCATCCCTCCCGGCATCACGCTGGGCGTAGAGCAGGCCATGCCGAGGGCTATGCGCGACATGAGCGAAGAGCTGTCCGCGCTGTCGGCGCTGCCCATGGGCGGCGGCACGACCACTAACATGGGCGGCGTAGTGCTAAACGTCTACGGCGCGGAGGGGCAGGATGTCAACGCACTGGCGGATGCTGTTATGTACAAGCTGCAGCACGCGGTAGAGCGCAGAGAGGCGGTGTTTGCATGATTTTCTGGGCCGGAAGATCCTCCGACGACGTCCACGTTGTGGTGGAGCGCTACCCCAGCATAGAGCTGGCCGGGCGCAAACTGGACACCCAGTCCGTCCCGGGGCGGAACGGCAATCTGCTGTTCCTGCAGCCCGCCTATCAGAACTACATCCAGTCCTACGAGATCTACGTCAGTGCAGAGCGCCTGCGGCTCCCCCGCGCTATGCGCGCGGTGGCTGATTGGCTCTGCGGCCCTGCCGGGTACCAGAAACTGGAGGACAGCTACGACGTGGAGACATACCGCCGGGCCTATTTTGCCGGCCCGCTGGACGTGGAGAGCGTTCTGCACCGGTTCGGCAGGGTGACCATTGAGTTTAACTGCCAGCCGCAGCGATTCCTCCGCGTCGGCGATCTGCCGGTGCAGGCGGCGCAGGAGCAAGTCCTGTTAAACCCCACGGCGTTCGCCGCGCTGCCCTTGATCACCGTTACCGGTGCAGGCGCGGGGACGCTGACGGTGGGCAGCGTGACCGTCACCATCAACAGCATGCCCCGCGGCGCTGTGGTGTTGGATTCGGACACGCAGAACGCCTATCTGGGAGCGGTCAACCTTAACAGCACCATTTCCGCGCCGGAGTTTCCCACGCTGCCGGCCGGAGAGAGCGCCGTCCGCTGGACGGGCGGCATCACGGGCGTGGAGATCATCCCAAGGTGGTGGACGCTATGAGACCGATTTTGTATGACGCCGACCGCACCAGCTTCCCGGCTGGCGCGGACAACGGTATGGGCATCCTCTCGGACGCCCTCTCCTGCAAGGTGACGCAAGAGCTTAACGGCCAATATGAGCTGGAGCTGCACTATCCGGTGGAGGGCATCCACTATGGCGAGATCGCGCTGCGCTCCATCCTGCGGGCCACGGTGGGCCCGGACGGCGGGCTGCAGCCCTTTAGGGTGTACCGCATCGTGCCGGACATGAACGGCACCGCTGCCATCTATGCCCGGCATATCGCCTACGATCTGGGCGGCTACGTAGTGTCGCCCTTCACCGCGACGGATGCGCCTTCCGCTGTGGCGGGCATTAAAAGCCATGCGCTGCCGGCTGGCATGCCCTTTACCCTGACCACCGACAAGACCACCGCAGCTCCCATGGCCGTGACGGTGCCCACCGGCGCGTGGGCCCTGCTGGGTGGTCAGCAGGGGAGCCTGCTGGATGTGTACGGCGGCGAGTACGAGTTTGACGGCTGGACGGTGCGGCTGCTGACGCGCCGGGGCGCGGATCGCGGCGTGTCCGTCCGATACGGGAAGAACCTGACAGATCTGACGCAGGACGCCAACTGCGCCAACTGCTATACGGGCGTGGTGCCCTACTGGCGGGGCAGCGACGTTACCGTCACGGCGGCGCCGGTCTACGCGGCAGGCGATTTTGGATATACGCGGCTCATGCCGCTGAATCTGTCCTCCAGTTTTGAGAAGCAGCCCACGCAGGCGCAGCTGCAGGCGGAGGCCGCTGCCTACGTCAAGCGGAACCAGATCGGCGTCCCGGCAGTCAGCTGGGACGTGAAGCTGGCACTGCTGGCGCAGGCTTCCGGCTACGGGGACGTGGCGTTCCTGGAGCAGATCTATCTGGGTGACACCGTAGGTGTTTACTTCCAACGTCTGGGCGTGAACGCCAAGGCGCGGGTAAACAAGATCGCCTGGGACTGCCTGCTGGAGCGCTACGACAGCGTTGCGCTTGGCAGCGTCAAGGCCAACATCGCCGCCACCATCGCCGGACAGCAGGAGCAGATTAACGCCAAGCCCTCCGTCTCCATGGTGGAGAAGATCTCCGCCAGCCTTACTTCCGCCCTGCTGGGCGCAAACGGTGGCTTTGTCCGCCTGCTGGATACCAATGGCGACGGAGAGCCGGACGAGCTATACATTGCCGACAATCCTGACCCCACCAAGGCCAAGAAGGTCTGGAGGTTTAACTATGAAGGCTGGGCGGCCAGCAGCACCGGCTATAACGGGCCCTATACGATGGGCGCCACCATTGCCGGTGGCATTCAGGCTTGGATGATCACGGCCGCGAACCTGGTGGCCGGCACCATCGCCAGCGAGCAGGGGAACTTCTTGATCAATCTGGACGGCGGCACTATCGATACCAGCGCCACCGGCGCGACTTACAAGAACTCCGACTACTCACAGGCAGATCTGGATCGGATCAGTCAGATCCTCACAAAAAGCGTGACTCCGACTCTGAGCGATTATGAAAAGCTGGACGTTGACGGGAGCGGCATATTTGGGCCATCTGACCAATTGCAGATAGCTCAAATCATCTCCGGCGCGAGAACTGTGAACTTCACCACACGGTGGAGGCTGCGCATCGATCCCGCCGATGGCAATGACCTGCTCAAGGTCTACCGGGTCTACCACAGCAACATCACGGGCGCCGACACGGAGAACGTTATTTTCTCGGCTGGCTTTGGCCGGGTGACCGTCAACACCATTGATGCGCAGTATGGTGACATCGCGAAAGATCTCACGGTGGGCGGCATGGTAGACGCTGCCGATTACCTAAAGGGCGGTAAGAAGATCACGTTCCCAGAGCAGAAGGTCATCGGCTATGTGGTCTACTGCTCCGGCAGTAGCCCCAATCAGGCCAGCTGCTTCATCCCGGCCGGCCGCTCCGGCAGCTATCAGTGCGCGTCCGACGACTGGTTCTGCGCGTTCTCCTTCGACGGCGCGGGCGTCGCAACGCAGACCGGCGGCACAGGCACAATAGATGCCATCGTGGGCATCAGCAATTTCTGACGGAGGTGTGACCATGGCAGACAACCTTACAGTCGCGCAGGCTGTTAAACTTAACACGACGCTGGACGGCGTCCCGCCGACGCTGCACATGGTGCAGGGAGACGCTAACACCCGCGTCATCTCGGCGTCCCTCTGGGCCGGCGCGGAGCCCTATGCCGTCCCCAGCGGAGCTGCAGTGATGCTGCGCTTTGCCAAACCAGACGGCACCGGCGGCCTTTACGCAAAGACAGAGAATAACGATGCAATCTCGTGGAGCGGCAGCGAGATTACTATCCCTGTAGCGGCTCAGGTGCTCGCGGCAGCGGGCATCGTCCGGGCACAGGTGGATATCTTTGTGGGCGCTGGAGACGCCGCAGCCGCCAGGCTGGCGACCTTCGCGTTCCGGCTCGATGTCCAGCCGGATGTCTACAGCGACGCGCAGATCATCTCCAGCGACTACTATAACGGCATCATCAACGCGCCCTATATCGGGGCAAACAATCACTGGTATGCATGGGATCCCGCCACCGGCCAGTTCAAGGACACCGGCGTTTCGGCGACCGGCGTTCCGGGTCCTGCCGGCAAGGACGGATCCACCATCGTGGCCGACGGGTTGTACGGCTTCGATGTGGACGAGGACACCGGCGAGCTGCGGCTATACTACACCGGCGACACGCCGCCCAATTTCAGCATCAGTACAGATGGCTATCTGATCTACACGCTGGACAGCGGTGTGTCGGTGGTCATCGGCAAGGTGACGGGGGCCGCAGGCCCCAAGGGCGACCCGGGCATCACCACCATGACGCAGGCCGCCTACGACGCGGCGGTGGCGGCTGGTACCATTGACGCCGACAGCTGGTACGGCGTGTTTCCGGAGGAGGGCTGACAATGCTGTATCGAGGCACCAAGCCCGGGGCGTTTTACCGGGGTGCGTATAAGCCCGGGAAGCTCTACAGGGGCGCGCAGCTGGTGGCGGGGTACGAGGACGTGTCCAAGGCCGCGCCTGCATCGTGGGACGGCACCTATGACGATGTCATGGGCGTCGCGGCGCAGGGGCGGGGGAAGCAGCAGACGTACAGCGGCGCCCAGCTGCTGGACATCAGCACCTGCACAATCAACAGTGGCAAACCCTATAACCTAACGATCACGCGCGACGGGGACGTGGTCAAGATCCAGGGCACTGCGGATTTGACGAGTGACTGGGTGTCATTTGCCTTAATCTACGCGCCCAACTATGATTTAAGCGGCAAGGGCTATGTAGTCACGCCCTTTGTGATCCAAGGCAGCATCATCAACGTCTACGGCCTGCGGAACGCGGAGGAGAGGGCTATTGCAGTCAGCATGGGTTTATCGGAGGGCGAGGCCGTAGACGTGGCGCTGCGGCTGATGGTGTCGGTTGACACGCCCACCGCCTACGAGCCCTACGTCGGCGGACAGCCGTCCCCCAGCCCGGACTACCCCCAGCCGCTGGTGGCGGCGGAGGGCGCGCTGACGGCCAGCGGGCGGACGGGCACCACACCCACCACCGTGACGCTGCCTACCCTGCGAGCCATACCCAACAGCGATATCCGCGACACGCTGGCATACGTCGGCGGAGGGCGATGGCAGGTGACGCGCCGGGTGGGCGTCATCGGCAGCTACGCCGGGGAGAGCGTGGGCGCCACATGGGCCAGCAGCACCGGCCAGCTGACCACCGGCGCGGTGCTCTGGTATGAGCTTGCGACCCCCGCCACGGAGACGGTGACGCTGGGGGAGCTGCCAAGCTATCCCTTCCACACGGAGCTGTCCGTCTCCGGAGACTACCCGCCTGATGTGGTCGGCACCGTCAAGGTGGGAATCTGAAGAGAGGAGAGATAATATGGGCACACCTACTCTTAATCTTGGCCTCGTCTCGTCCTATGGCGAGGCCAAGCGCGGGGGCTACACTGGCACATACGATCAGTGGTGCGCACTGCTGGCCAGCATAGGCACCATGCAGCACGCGCTGACGCCGGGTTACAACATTGGCATCACAAACAACGTCATCTCCACGCTGGCCCCGGCGGTCGGTGAGAACCTACTGATCAACTCGGATTGGCGGCCCTCCGTCCGGGTCAATCAACGTGGGCAGACGATCTACAACGGCGCGGTCTACGGCCCGGACTGCTGGAAGGGCACCAACGATGCCGTGCGGATGCAGCTGACGACCTTGGGCCTGTACCTTACCGGCACAGACGCGACCACAACACCTTATTCGCAGCAGCGCATCGAAAAGCCCGACACGCTGCTGGGGCAGGCAGTAACTTTCTCCGCAATCAATACGCAGGGCACACTGTTCACAAAAACCTCCACACTACCGGAGACGCTCCCCACCAGCGCTGCGTCTTATTGCAACGAGGATAACGTTTTTTACCTGTTGGCGATCAACGAGACGCTCAGCGCCCGGCTTAAGACCAGCGCAGGCGGCCAGCTACATCTTGTCGCGGCCAAGCTGGAGCTGGGCGACACGCAGACGCTGGCGCGGAAGAATGCGGCGGGGGAATGGGTGATCAACGAAGCCGGGGACTACGCCCGGACGCTGTGGCAGTGCCAGCGATATCTGCAGCTGTACGCCACGGAGGCGGCGCGCCCAGCCAAAGCGGCGGACTGCCGCCCTGTCATGCGCACCGATCCTACCCAGAGCACGATCGCTGTGGGCGGCGTCACCTACTACGTCAACAGCGCGGAATTTTGATTAGGGGGGGTGACGATGATGGATGTTTGGGCGCAGGTGGCAGTGCCGCTCGTGGTGGCGGTGCTGACCAGCAGCGGCCTATGGGCCGTGGTGGCCAAGCGCGTCGACAAGGGTGACGCCCAGCGCAAGATGCTGGTGGGGCTTGCCCATGACCGCATTGTGCATCTGGGTATGGTGTACGTCGACCGCGGGTACATCACGCAGGACGAGTACGAGAATCTCAACGATTATCTGTACACCCCCTATGAAAAAATGGGCGGCAACGGCAGCGCAAAGCGCGTCATGGAGGAAGTGCGGAAGCTGCCGATCCGCAAAATTTAACAGGCCGACAGGCCGGAAAGGACAACGATATGAAGCTGAACAACAAAGTCTACGACATCCTGAAGTGGCTGGTCATCATCGTGCTGCCCGCCGTGGCTACCCTGTACGCGGCGCTGGCGGCAGTGTGGGCGTGGCCGTATCCCGACGAGGTGGTGACGACCATCACCGCTGTGGACACCTTCCTCGGCGCGGTGCTGTGCATTAGCACCGCGACCTACAACAAGGGGGCGCGGGACGATGGCTAAGCGCGTATATCTGTCCCCCAGCGACCAGAGGCGCAACGCATACGCGGTGGGCAACACTACCGAGGCCATCCAGTGCGGACGCATCGCGGCGGCGTGTAAGGCGGCGCTGGAGCGCTCCGGCGTGGAGGTGATGTTGGGACAGTACGACACCATGGCCAACCGCGTGGCGGCGTCCAACCGGTTCAAGGCTAACCTGCATGTGCCCATCCACACCAACGCCGCCAACGGCAAGGCCACCGGCACGCACCTGTTTTGCTACAGCAACACCAAGGACGCCAAGGGCAACTACATCATCGACAAAAATAGCGCCGGGTACAAGGCCTGTAAGGCGGTGCTGGATGTGCTGGGGCCACTGACGCCGGGTGCGCCGGACGTCATCCGGGCGTACCCTGCGCTGTACGAGGTGAAGTATCCCGCCGCGCCCACAGTGTATATCGAGGTGGATTTCCACGATGTCCCCAGTGTTGCACAGTGGATCATCGCCAACACCACGGTTATCGGCGAGACCATCGCCAAGGGCCTGTGCGCGGCGCTGGGTGTCGAGTTTGTGCCGGGGACGGATACCCCAGAGCCGGTGCCCGTGCAGGTGGAGACGGTGGCTATGCAGGTGCGGGTGCTGCGCAGGGGCATGACCGGTGCGGATGTGCGCACCCTGCAAGCGGCGCTGGAGCGCTCCGGCTACAGCTGCGGCGCTGCCGGTGCGGACGGAGACTTCGGCAGCGGCACGGAGACGGCGCTGAAGAAGTTCCAGGCCAAGTACGGCCTTGGCGCTGACGGCATCGCCGGGAAGGGAACTTGGGGCAAGCTGCTGGGAGCGTAATCAAAAAGATATCCCGCACCGAAACGGTGCGGGATATCTTTTTGACAAAAATTACGATTTCC
>ERZ1032581.119-NODE-119-length-15168-cov-17.594389_pt1 | contig 15168 bp, 12 predicted proteins | sample MGYA00517097_ERZ1032581 | MGnify/ENA primary metagenome ERZ1032581 (study PRJEB33719, sample SAMN04261358) | wastewater metagenome | biome: periurban shantytown; feature: human; material: feces | host: Homo sapiens | place: Peru: Lima | collected 2013-01-19 ...
GCCGCACCTCGCTCGCCGTATCGGCACTTAGAATTATGCGGTATTGCCCTAATTTATGGTTTTCGGAACGATCAAGACCGTTCCCTACAGAGCGCGTTTTATAACGCGCAATCATCATTTACCATACATCCCACCCGTAGGGGCGCACATTGTGCGCCAGCGGTCGTTTGCCATATGCCGGGGTAAATGATTGGCCACAGCCCGTTCACGGGACGATGACGAGCATCGTCCCGTACAAATTATTTGCGGCGTTTGCCGCAACCGGCAAGGTTTCTCCACAGCGGGATGAGGGCATTCCGCCCTACCGCACCGTAAATGATGGCTTTATTATCATGCTTCAAATCTCCCCCGTCGCCACATCGTCGGATTCTATGCATTGGGCAAGAGCGGTCTCATAGGGGATATCCCGTTGGACCATGGTCACATTATAGGTGGCAAAATGGTAGCCGTTTGCTTCGCAGGCGGCTTTTATTTTTTGCAGGGCAGGCTGGAAATCCGCGCGCTGGGGCTGCGATGTGGTTTCAATCGTGACCCACAGTTTGGCCGGTATATGCTGCAAAATGTCTTTTTCAAACGGGGCGTCCAATGGCAGCCACTGCTGGTATTCCATGCCCAGATCAAAGGCATTTTTCCCTGATTCATACGGCAGAATCACCATCACGCACTGCTCCGCTTCATCGTAGGGAATGTCGTATTCCGACAAAGCATCAACCAGGACCGGTGCCACCTCATCCTGCGCCTCCAGCTCCATGCGATTAGATGTATTAAGCCGCGCATCTATGTACTGGGTGTGGTCGATCGTATAGATATCACTGGTAAAAAGCCAAAAGTGCGTTTCCACATAAAACCAGGTATCCTTGCTTTGCTGGGACTGCACTCTGGTTGTATAGCAGAATCCCCGCATCGAACCCGCGCCTTCCGCCGTAAAAGTCTGGTCCGGGTAAAGTTTTTCCGCAAACTGTATGGCCCGGTGCATGGCCCAGCGCTCGCTGATGGGGTCGCCGTTGATGCAGTCAAATGCCAGCAGCACCAAAGCAATCAGCACCGCCGCCAGAATGCCTGCCATCTTCCGCTTACTTTTCACTTTCATGTTTTTTCTCTCCTTTCCCGCTGGCATAGTTCAGCAGCCAGCCAATCAGGCAGCCAATGCCGCACAGCCCCAGCATAAAAACGCTGTACACAATTAGGGTGACCGGGTACTCCATCAGGGTGGCCCCATACTGCCAATAGCGCACGAATGTCCGCAGCAGCGCGCAAAGGGCAATGCTCTCCCCCACTGCCATCAGCAGCTTCCACATCTGGGGGTCCTGATACACGGCCGCAGCACACACAAACGGGAAAATCAGGATAATCCAGTTGGAATGTTCGCCGTAACTTGTCAGCACCCCAAAGCCCATGCCCAGCGCTGCAAACATCAGCAGGCCGGTATTGTATTTGTGGCGGATCTTTTGCAGCAGGCGGGCATCATCAGGTGCGGGCAGGCTTTGTGGCAGGGCCTGCCCGCCGCCCGCCTGCCACAGGGTGCGGCATTCCAGGCAGCTTTGCAGGTGAGCTTTTACCAGCGCTTCACTTTCCGGGCTGGCAACGCCATCCTGCACCAGCGGGATCAAATCCCGGCAGACCGCGCAGGGAATTTCGGTTTCTGCTTTTCCCTGTTTTGCTTGCCAGTTTGTTTCTTTTTCTTGCGTCATTCGTCGTATCCCTCCTTTTGCAGGGTTGCTTTCAGCCAGGCGCGGGTACGGTGCTCCACCACCCGCGCGGATGCTTCGGTTATTTGCAGTTTTTGGGCAATTTCCTGGTACGAATACCCCTGCGCCCGCAGGTATACCACGCTGCGGGTGCGCTCGTCCTTTTGTTGCAGCAAAGCCTGCACGCGGCGCAGCTTTTGGCGGGCGGCGGTGGTTTCGGTCAGGGCATCATCGGTTATGTAGCGTTCCATCAAATCGTCCAGGCTGACGGACTGGTGCCGCCTGCGCAGGCTTTCCAGCCAGATATTGCGTGCAATGCCAAACAGCCAGGTTTTTACCTCGCACTCTCCACGGAAAGTGGGCAGCCGCTTGATGACCCGCACAAAGGTTTCGCTCAACAGGTCTTCCGCCTGCACAGGGTCGTGGGTCAAAAAGCAGAGGTAGCGGTACAGATCCATCCGGTAGCGCCGGTACAGTTCCTCCAGCTCCGGCAGTTTCATGCTTTGGCCCACCTCCTTTCGCTTTGTTCAGGCGCCTTACATGATATTGGTGGCTGCGGCCGCCGTTTTGTTACAGGCAGCAATAAAAAAAGTCCTGCCGCACCGCTTGGAAACGGCATCGGCAGGATCGGTTGTTTTTTTATTCCTGGCTTTGGGTGTCATCCTGGGGCGCATCGGCAGTCAGGTCTGCACCATCTGCTGCTGCATCGGCGGCAGCATCCGTGGTATCCTCTGCCGGAGGTTCCGGGGTCGGCTCCGGGGTGGCCACAGGGTTTTCCGCCGGCAAAAAGCGCGGCTGAATGGTGCCGTCCGTCTGCTGGTCCGAAACATCCAGCGTACCGCGGTCACTGCTTGCCAGGCCATCGCCACCGGTATCCAGAATGATATAGGCGGCAAACCGGATCTTGTAATCCAGATTGTTTGCCGTGCCCAGCTGAACCGACACACGGCCCTGATACAAAAAGCTCAGCTCGGTCATGTTCTGCATGGTCAGCACCGTGGTGCCATCCAGCAGGCCATACTGGTCCAGTTCGCCCAGCAGTTCGTTCAGCACCTCGTTGGGGGGTTCCTGTGGCGTATCGGCTTCGTCTGCATTTTCCGGCGTTGCGGTACCGCTTGGCATGGCCGTTGCCAGGGCGGTCGGCTCGCTGGGGGCATCCAGTGTCAGGAAGCTGCCCGGCGTGATGGCCGCGCCCTCTGGCAGCAGGGCATCCAGCTGCACCAGATTATCCGGCTCTGCCGGCTCCACACGCAGCACTTTCAGCTGTTCGCTCAGCACCAGCCAGCTGCCGGAATACTCCATCTTAAAGCGTTCCACCGCAGGCTGCACCCGGATGATCACGGTGCCGGGGGCCTGGCGGGTGACGACTGCCACATCCAGGTACGGCATCTGCGTCAACAGCTGGTCAGATTTTTCTTTGGTGGAAAAACCGTACAGGTTATCCCCCACCTGAATGCCGGTTGCATCGATCAGCTGTTGTTCGGTATAAATGCCGGTATTGGCGGGGGTGGTTCGGTCCGCATTTTCCACCCGGAAATCCGTCACCTTGAACAACAGGTTGATGGAAAGCACAATGCCGACCACCAGCACTGCCAAAACGCACAGCACCCCGATGATGGCCTTGCGGCGGCGGATTCGCAGCTGTTCCGCGCGGGTAACGCGGCGCTGTACCTGTGGCGCGCTGGAACGGTACCCCGGCTTTTGGGGGTTCTGTTGGGGGCGGGGGCGCTTTTGCTGCTGTTTGGGCGGCTGGCGTTCGGGCTGTTTTGCGGGACGCTGGCCGCTGCCCTTTGGCCGCTGCTGGCTGCCCGCCGGGCGGCTGCTGCGCTGCGGCGGGGCGCTTTTGGTGTTGCGATGGCTGGGCTGACCCTTGCGGGGAGGTACACTTTTTTTCTGGTTTCGGCTGCGCTGATTGCGGTCCATGGGGTGTACCTCCTTTCTGTGTTTCAGCTTTTATTTGCTGCCGGTTTGTTCCGGCAGGTTACTTTCCGTTCACCAGTTCCAGCAGCTTTGCGGTGATCAGTTCCAGGCTCTTGGGGTTGCCCAGGGTTTTGGCGGCGGTGCCCATGGCCGTCAGTTTGCCGGGCTCTGCCAACAGGGCATGCACGGTTTCGATCAGCTTGACACCGGTCAGGTCTTTTTCTTCAATCACAATGGCGGCACCGGCGTTTTGCAGCTCCAATGCATTGTAATACTGGTGGTTTTCGGCCACATTGGGGCTAGGGATCAGGATGGACGCGCGGCCCATGGCTTCCAGCTCCGCCAGCGTCAGCGCACCGGAGCGGGAAATAACAAGGTCCGCCGCGGCCAGCAGATCCGGCATATTATCAATGTATTCTTTTACCACAAGGTTGGCACCGGGGGCAAAGTGGTTCTTGGCTTCCAGGTCCTCAAACAGCTTTACGCCGCGGCTGCCAGTGGCGTGCAGGTGCAGCACGGGCAGATCGTTTGCCTGCTCCCACGCGCACAGCTCTGCCACAACCTCGTTGATACGGCGGGCTCCCAAAGAGCCGCCGAAGCTCAAAATCACGGTGCGGTCCCCCGCGTGCACAGCAGCACGGGCGGCGGCGCGGTCACGGTTCAAAATTTCTGGGCGGACAGGGTTGCCAACCACAAGGGTCTTCTCCGGCGCGCCAAGCTTTTCCACCGCAGCGGCGGAAGCGGCAAACACCACGTCCACATCCTTGGCCAGCAGCTTGTTGGTCACACCGGGGAATGCGTTCTGCTCATGGATGGCGGTCTTGATGCCCTTTTTGGCGGCGGCGCGCACCACCGGGCCGCTGACATAACCGCCGCAGCCGATGACCAGATCGGGCCGGACCTCTTTCAGGATAGCCGCCGTGCGCGGGCCGGACAGGGCCAGGTGGTAGAGCGCTACCACGTTGCGGCCCACGTTCTTCAGGGTTAGCTTGCGCTGGAAACCGTTGATCTCAATATGGTGGAACGGGTACCCTGCCTTGGTTACAAGGCCGTACTCCATGCCCTCTTTCCGCCCGGCAAAGTGGATCTCGGCCGCGGGGTCCGCCGCCTTTAAGGCTCCGGCAATGGCAAGCGCCGGGTTGATATGGCCGGCTGTGCCGCCGGCAGCAATCAAAACACGCATAATGGTTCCTCTTTTCTCCGTAAAATCGAACGTTTATGTTATGGCAATACCGCATAATTCTAAGTGCCGATACGGCGAGCGAGGTGCGGCAGCTGCTAAGCCAAAAGCGCAGATAATACTTTGTGTATTATCGAGTATTTTGGCAACGCAGATGCCGTGCCGCAGCCGCCGGAGTGGCGCTTAAGCCGTAAGGCGGGAATTGTGCGGTATTGCCTTATATCTGAAACCAAAGAGAACAATGCTTTCCGCAGGCATGCGGGAATTCTCAGTTGCTGTGCAGGGCTTTGTGGGTGCGGCGCTGCGGGTTCATCCGGCGGGCAAGTTCTTCATGCGAGCGCTTGCTGCGCGCAGCGTTTTGCGCGTTGCCCGCCCGCGATATGCTTAGTATAATGCCCATCTCACACAATAGAATCAGCAAGCTGGTACCACCGGAGGAAAAAAACGGCAGGCTGATGCCGGTATTTGGGGCCACATTGGTGACCACCGCAATGTGGATCATGGCCTGCCAGGCAATTTGCGACATAATGCCAATACCCAGCATCGTACCAAAATAATCCGGCGAGTTCAGGGCGATGATAACGCCCTGAATGATCAGTGCGGCAAAAAGGCCCATACAGATCACCGCGCCGATAAAGCCCAGCTCTTCGCACAGAACGGAAAAGATAAAGTCGTTGCTGGCTTCCGGCAGCCAGAGGTGTTTTTGGCGGCTGTTGCCAATGCCCAGGCCGGTCAGCCCGCCGGACGCAATGGAATACAGGCTCTGCTGGGTCTGGTACAAAATATCGCCCTCGTCACCGTTCCATGCGCCGAGGCGCTGCTGAACATAGTTATTCTGTCCGGTCAGCATTTTGTAAATCACAAACGCAGCCGCGCCTGCCGCCGGGATGCACCAGAACCGGCCCACACCGCCACACAAAATCATACTGCCCGCAATCAGCAGGATCAGCATGATAGCAGAGTTATGGGGTTCTTTGTACAGCAGAACCACCACCGGCAGCAGCGGCAGCACGGGCAGCACAATGCCGTAAAGCAGTGTTCCCCGTTTTTCATAATGCCGGTCCGCAAAGCAGGCAAGACCCAAAATAGCCGAAAACTTTGCCAGCTCCGAAGGCTGCAGGGTTGTGCCAAACATATACACCCAGCGGTAACAGCCGTTGTACGGCTCACTGAACAGGGCCCACACCAAAAGCAGCAGCGTTAAAATGTATAAGTACCAGTTCATGTGGCGCAGGCTGCGGTAGTTGATGTTGGAAATCAGATACATCAGCACCAGCCCCACCACCGCCAGAATTGCCTGCGGGCGGATAAAGTGGTAAATATCCCCCTTGAAGCGGTAATACCCGGTGGAATAACTGGCGGAGAACAGCATGATCAGCCCGTAAGTCAACACAAGGATCAGTGTGCCGACAAGGCCATAGGAAAGTTTGCCGCGTTCCTCTTTTTTGAACGCGATTTCCTTAAAAAACCTGCCAATGTTGCCAAAGGCCAAATCGAAAAGCTGGGCAAGCGTCATTTGCGGCACAGCCCCCTTTCTGATATTTTATGCCATGTAAACGTACATCAGGCCCAGCACCACGCCGATAATGGCGATCAGGCTGAAGAAAAAGTCGATCTTGACTTCTTTCCAGCCGCGCATCTCGAATGCGTGGTGGATCGGTGTCATGCGGAAAATGCGCTTGCCGTGGGTCAGCTTGAAGTAAACGCGCTGGATCACAACGGTCATGGCGTCCCAGATATACACAATGCCAAAGAAGAACACCAGCTCCGGCCGGCCCATGATAAAGGCAAGGGCCGTTACCATACCGCCCAGGAACATGCTGCCGGTATCGCCCATGAACACTTTGGCCGGGTAGAAGTTCCACACCAGGAAGCCTGCTGCCGCAGCAGCCGTTGCCGCCGCCAGAACGGCCACATGATAAAAGCTGAGCATGCTGGCAGCCAGCAGGTAGCCCAGCATGGAAACAAAGGTCACACAGGAGCACAGGCCGTCCAAACCATCCGTCAGGTTGACGGCATTGACCAAAAAGATGATGCCGAAGAACGCAATGGGGTAATACACCCAGCCCAGATCTACCGCACCGATAAAGGGCAGCATAATGATGGTGGTCAGCAGGCCCTGCATGTGCAGCCCCACCAGGAAGCCGCCGGTAACAATGAACTGCATGATAAGCTTTTGCCAGGCAAGCAGGCCCAGGTTGCGGTGCTTGACGACCTTGATATAGTCATCCAGAAAACCGATAAAGCCGGAACCAAACGCCAGGAACAGCGCCAGCAAGGCGGCGCGCACCTGCACAATGCCCAAAAGGTCCTGTGCATAGCGGTAGAACCCGGCATACACCAGGCCGCAGGCCACCAGAATGCCAAAGATGAAGCACAGGCCGCCCATGGTGGGTGTGCCCTGTTTTTTGTTATGCCAGGTCGGGCCGGATTCCCGGATGGTCTGGCCGAAGTGCAGCCTGTGCAGTGCCGGAATTACAAAACAGCCTGAAAGTGCCGTAACGGCAAACGCACCGATTGCCGCGGCAACCAGCATCCAAGAAACGATCATTCCCATGTGATATTCCCCCAAAATATGCAATTATGCGTTTGGCAGCGCCGCGTAAAGCTGCTTTAATACATCATCCAGCTTCATGGCGTGGCTGGCTTTTGCCAGCACAACATCGCCGGGGCGGACGTTCTGCCGTAGATATTCTACTACTTCCTCCGCCGCTTGGCAATGGATGGTTTGCAGCCCTTTCTGCCGGGCTGCTTCGGCCATGGCTGCGCTCAACGGGCCGTAAGCCACCAGCAAGTCGGCGGCATCGGCAGCCCATTTGCCGGTCTGGCGGTGGCCGGGTTCACTGGCAGCGCCAAGTTCCAGCATATCGCCCAGCACGGCAATGCGGCGGCCGCCGGGGCCGGGCTGGCGGTCATGCAGAATCTGCAAGGCTGCTTTCATGCTGTCCGGGCTGGCGTTATAGCAATCCTCAATAAAGGTCACACCGCCGTGCTGCACAATGTTCTGGCGCATACCGGTGGTCTGATAGCTGGCCAGCGCACGGGCGGCGCGGGCACGCTCCAGCCCCAAGCGGGTGGCTGCAGTGTAAGCAGCAAGGGCATCATACACGGTATGAACGCCTGCCGTGGGGATGGTTACACTGAACTCATAGATTTCACCGTCCACGTTATCCACCAGGGTAAAGCCGGTACCCTCCCCTACGGTATGAATATTGATGGCGCGCACATCGGCGGAGCTGGAGCGGATGCCGAACCACACCGGGCGCAGGCGGCCGGGGATCTGCGCGGTGGGCAGCAGGTCATCGTCCGCATTCAGAACCAGCGGGGCGCCGTCCGGCAGGCCTTGGCAGATTTCCATCTTTGCCTTCAATATATTCTCCCGCGTGCCAAGATTTTCCAGGTGGGAAACGCCGATCATCGTAATGATACCGGCAGACGGCCGCGCTGCGCGCACCAGGCGGGCAATCTCGCCCAGGTGACTCATGCCCATTTCCACCACAGCATACTGGGTGGTATCTTCCAGGCGGAACAGCGTGTTGGGCAGGCCGATCTCATTGTTCTGGTTGCCTTCTGTTTTTAAGGTATTGCCAAAAGCCGAAAGAACCGCATAGCAGAACTCTTTGGTGGTGGTTTTGCCCACGCTGCCGGTCACACCGATCATCAGCGGGCTGAACAGCGTGCGGTAGTTGGATGCCATACGGATCATGGCAAGGTAGCTGGATTCACAGATGACAAGGTGATCCTCCGGCACGCCCTCCACGGGATGGTTGGCGATCACATACTCGGCCCCGGCCTGGTACGCCTTGGCGGCATAGTCGTGGCCGTCCACACGCTCGCCGGGGAAGCAGACAAAAATGCAGCCCGGCTGCACCTTGCGGGAGTCCGTTACAACGGCGGTGATGGGCACCGGGCGGGCCAGTGCCAGCCCGGCCAGAAGTTCGTTCGCGTTCATGGGTTTCATGGGAACACGCTCCTTTTGGTTGGTTTAGTTGCGGCATGTTTCAGTTTGCTGTGGGGTCCCCCTGCCGTGGCCGGGGTTATTGCTGCTCGGCATCGCTGCCGGTATCATCCTGGGTCGTGCTATCCTGATCGTTTTCACCGGCGGCGTTCTGGGGCGTATCGTCCTGGGCGGCATCGTCCTGCGGGGTATCTGCATCCTGCTGGGCATCGCTGCTGCCGTCGGGTTCCGTGGTCAGGGTAACGACTGTGCCGTAGGGCACCACACTCCCAACCTCAATATCCTGGCTGACAACACGGTCCGATGCACTGCCCGAAATTGCCACATTGACGCCGGAAGCCTTGAGCATCTGTGCGGCAAAGGTTCCGGTTTTGCCGGTGGCATCCGGCACGGTGGTGGTGGCGTCGGTGGTGGACTGGGTATACAGGTAAACCGTCGAGCCTGCGGGCACCACGGTGCCGCCTGCGGGGTACTGATACACAACATCGCCGTCGCTGGTATCCACAAACCGGTGGGAAAGCCCGGCGGCGTTCATCTTGACCTGGGCGGAAGTCCAGCGGGTGCCAATGGCATTTGGCACTTCCACACTGCCGTTGCTATCATAAGAAGCATCCCGTTCAATGCCAAGATACGGCGCGATCTGGCTGATGATGTTGCCGGTAACAGGGGCCACAATCTGGGAAGCGTAGTCAAAGATCCAGCGCGGGTCATCCATCATGACCAGCACCAGAATTTCCGGGTCGTCCGCCGGAAAGATGGCGGCAAAGCTGATGGCCTTGCGGTAGTCGCCGTCCGGGCGGTACTTGTAAGCGCCTTTCCAGTCCAGCTGTTCTCCCGTACCGGATTTGCCGCCGATACGGTAGCCCGCCACATAAGCGCTGGCACAACCGTGATAGTCCAGGTCATTGCTGGTACCGGTGTGACCCACGTTGTTTTCCATCATGGCGCGGATCTGCTCACTGACTTCCTCGCTGACGACCTGGCGCTTAATGTCGGTTTCAGCCTGCCATACCACGTTGCCGGTGTCGTCCGTCATATTATCCACCACATAGGGGGTCATCAGGTAGCCGCCGTTCACGGTGGAAGCCACGGCGGCTGCCATCTGGATCAGGGTCAGCTTTTGGGACTGGCCGAACGCGGTGGAGTACAGGTCCGTTTCCACCTGCTCCATCTCCTGCTGGGTTTTGGAGATGCCCTTTGCCTCATACGGCAGGTCAATGCCAGTGGTCTGGGTCAGGCCAAAGGCCTGGAAGTAGTTATAAAAGAACTCGGCGCTCATTTTTTCTGCTACCTGGATAAAGTACAGGTTGCAGCTGTGGTTCAGCGCCCCGGCCATATCCAGCCAGCCGTGGGTGTTGCCCTCGGCGCAGCGGTAGCTGTGTTCCCACTCGGTATTGGGGAATACTGTCAGGTTGCCGCCGCAGTAAAACTGCTGGTCCGCCCCCATCAGGCCGGAATCCAGCGCCGCAGCGGCCGTCATGAGCTTAAAGACTGAGCCGGGGTAATACAGTTCCGTCACAGCTTTGTTCTTCCACTCGGCCTCACGGATCATGCCCTGCAGCTGGCTCTTTTCGCTGGGAACGTCGATTGCGTTGCCTTCTTCGTCGGTGGTTTTTGTTCCTTCCGGGCTTACCACGCCGTCCGCGATGATATCGGCAACGGCGTCCTGCCCCAAACGGCTTTGCAGGACGGAAATATCGTCCGCCGTCAGCGCCGTTCCGGCATTATCCAGGATAGCCTGCAATTTGGGTTCGGTGATATTATACGGATCGTTGGGGTCAAACTGCGGCACCGTCGCCATACCCAGCACCGCGCCGGTGTTCACATTCATCACAATGGCGCTGGCACGGTTCTGCACATCATAGTCATCAATCGCGTTGGAAAGCTCGGTTTCCAGCACAGTCTGGATGGTATCGTCAATGGTCAGGTTCAGGTTATAGCCGTTGATAGCCGCGTGGGTATCGCTTTCCTCGTTAGCCAGTTCATAGCCCCATGCGTTCTCGCTGCTGATGCTGCGCCCCGGTGTACCGACCAGTTTCTCATCATACGATTTTTCCAGGCCGTACATGCCGTTGCCGCTGTCATCACAAAAGCCCAAGACCGAGGAAAGGTACATTCCGTTAGGGTATTCCCGCGTAGAGGAGGATTCCTTGTACATGGAAAGCACCGTTTCGTACTTGGCATCCGGATCCCCCTCCGCCTTGCCGTTGGTAATGCGTTTGGTGTTGGCATAGTCAATAATGGATTGCGCCGTTACCATATCAATGTCCTTGGCAATCACGCGGTACTGGCTGTTCGTTTTGCTCAGCTGCTCCTGAATTTTTTCCGCGCTGACGCTCCCGTTCAGCAATTCGCTGATTTTCTGGCTGGCTTCCGCCACATAATCCTGGTTGCACTTGGACGGGTTGGCAATAATGTTCCACACCACACTGCTTTTGGCCAGCAGTTTGCCGTTAGCGGAATAAATAGAGCCGCGCGTGGCGGGGATCTGGGTATCGGAAAGCTGCTGTTCCGCCGCCTGAACACGGTACTGCTCAGCATCCCGGATCTGCAGGGTATACAGCTTATAAATCAGAACGCCGCACCCCGCAGCGATAAAGCCGATCACCAGCAGCAAAACCATGATACGTCCGTTCAGCGTAAGCGCATGATTCTGCCCCGGCTCCGGGCTGCGGCGGTTGTGATGACGCGTGGATTGATTCTTGTTGTCGGGTTGCTTTGGCATAGGTTCATTCCTTTACAGAAAAGACTGTTTGCATGAATACGCGCCCGCCCATGATGGCAAAAAAAGCGTGCTCCTGTTGGGATGCACGCTTTGGCGCAATGTAAGGGCAGCACCGCATGATTCCCACCTGACGGCTTGGGCACCCAAAGTTATGCGGTATTGCCTTGACCGGATCGGTTACGGGTCAAAACTGCCAAGCAGACTGAGCGCTGCGGTTTTGATACCGGCAAAAAACTTATCTGCTGTGCCGGCTGCGCGTTCGATCACGCTTTCATCCTCCAGCCGGACATACGTCACCTGGCTGGGGTCCATTTTAACCAGCCCCAGCCGATCCTCCGCTTCCTGCTGGACGCTGGTGCTGTTGGTGATCTGATCCATGGTGGTGGACAGATAGTCGTTATAGCTCTGGGCATTGGTCAGTTCCGACTTGGCGTCATCAATTTCGCCGGAAAGCTGTGTGATGCGTGCCTGGCTGGCGACAATGCTGGCAAACAAACCAAAAAAGATGGCAATGACCAGCACCGTGCCCGCCGTGCGGGCAAACTGGCGTGCCTTGCTCAGGCCGTAGCGTCCGCCCTTGACAACGCGCACCCGCGGTGTGCGGGAGGAACCGGAATGATTGTTGGTTGCAATTTCTGCTGCTGTGGAAGCCATGGGCGCCGCCCCCTTTCTCGTATCGTAAAATTTCGGCTTTTCTTAAGCTGTGCGGCATGGTCACAAGCGCCATGCCGCGCTGCCAATGTTCCCTCCTGGCACGCTTATAATTTTTCCAGTACGCGCAGCTTGGCGGAACGGCTGCGGCGGTTTTCTTCCAACTCACCAGCGTCCGCTTCAATCGGCTTGCGAGTAATCAGTTTAGCTTTGGGTATCCCGCCGCAGGTGCAAATAGGCTGCTCCGGCGGGCAGGTGCAGCGCTGGGCCCAGCGGCGGAACTTCTGTTTTACCAGCCGGTCCTCCAGGCTGTGGAACGTGATGATGCAGAACCGCCCGCCGGGGGCCAGGCGGCTGAAAATCGCCTCCATCCCCTCGTTCAGGGCATCCAGTTCCCCATTGACGGCAATCCGCACTGCTTGGAAGCTGCGGCGGGCGGGGTTCTTGTTCTTGCGGCGCTCGGCAGGCGGCATAGCGGATGCAATCAGGTCCGCAAACTGCAGGGTCGTCAAAATCGGGGCTTCCTCCCGTGCTTTCACGATTTTACCCGCAATCTGCCAGGCATACGGTTCCTCACCATAATCGCGCAGGATGCGGGTCAGTTCCTCACGGTCCAGGGTGTTCACCAAGTCTGCCGCGGTGGGCCCCTGCTGGCTCATGCGCATATCCAGCGGGGCATCCGCGTGATAGGAGAAGCCACGCTCGGCATCGTCCAGCTGGTGGCTGGAAACGCCAAGGTCCAGCAGCGCGCCGTTGATGAAGGGGATCTCCAGTTCATCCAGCACGCGGGCGGTTTCGCGGAAGTTGGCCTGAACCACCTGGGCGGGTAAGCCCTTTAGCCTTGCGGCAGCGGTTGCCACCGCATCCGGGTCCTGATCCAGCGAGATCAGCCGCCCGGTGGTCAGGCGTTTTGCTATTTCCTTTGAGTGGCCTGCCCCGCCGGCCGTTCCGTCCAGATAAATCCCGGCAGGGTCAATGGCCAGCCCATCAAGGCATTGGCTGAGCAAAACGGGGATATGACTAAATTCCACGGTGTTCTCCTCTTTCCCCGTTTCACACGGTTCAACATGCAGGGGTACACCCCCGCTCAAAGTGTATCTTAAAAATCAAGGTCTTCCATTGCGGCGGTAAAATCTTCATCGCTTTCCGCCTGGCGGGCTTCCCAATCCTGGGTGTTCCAGATCTCCGCAAAGTTGCGGTTGCCGATCACGCTCACATCGTGGTCCAGGTTGGCGTATTCCCGCAGTTTTGCGGGCAGCTGAATGCGGCCCTGCTTATCCGGTGTTACTTCCACCGCAGAGGAATACAGCATACGGCTGACATTGCGGCCCTTTACCATACCTTTTTCGGCAATGCGCTGGGCCACTTTTTCAAACTCCTCCGGCGGGAACGCGGCAAGGCAATGGTCCAGCCAGCGGGTCACGATAAAGGTTTCGCCCATTCCATCCCGGAACTTTGCGGGGAAATTCAGACGGCCCTTTGCGTCCACTGCGTAGTCATACTGACCCATGAACATTGTCGAACCCGCCCCCTTCCCGGTTGGAACTGTCGCTTTTTTAGCGTCTCAGCGGAATTTCGCGGTTAACAACCCTGTGGAATGTGTGGATAACTCACCACTTTAACCCCAAACTGCCCACTTTTACCCACTGGAACACTTATATAGTACCAAATCGCGGGGCAAAAAGCAAGCCCACAGCGCCAAAAAGCGCTGCGGGCCATAAAGTTTTCACAAATGCTGTCTTATTTGTTGTTTGCGGGGCAGGAACCGTGCAGATCTCTTTCACAAAGCCCGCACAGGGGGCCGATTTTACAGATTCGGTTTCTGTGGGCCATGGGGGCCGCGGCTGGCCAGGTTGCGCAGGTTCATGCGGGTATTTTTGATATCCGCCACACTGCGGGCCAGAACTTCCTCCGAGTTTTTGAGGATATTCTCACAATAAGCCGCGGAGGCATTGTTGATCTTTTTCGCCTGTGCCTGTGCGGCGTTCACCAGCTCCACGGCCATCTTCTGTGCGCGCTTGGTGATCTCTTTGTCCGATACCAGCACCCGTGCGCGTTCCTCTGCCTGCTTGATGATGTTATCCGCATCGGTCTGGGCGTTCTTTAAAATCTGCTCGCGGTCTGCCACAATCTTTTTGCTGTCGCGCAGTTCATCGGGCAGGTTATTGCGCACCTCATCCACAATATCGCGGCAGCGGTCCACATCTACCACACGCTTGGCGGCGGCAAACGGCACAGCGGTACCCTCCTCCAGCGTTTCCTCCAGCATATCCAGCAGTTCCTCAACATTCATAGCTGTTCCTCTTTCTCATAGCGGCTTACCAAAATCTTGCCGTACTTATATTGTTTTGCCAAAACAAGCCCCTCAACCTGTTCCGGCAGCTCGGCGTCCAGTTCTGTTTCACACAGCACCACACCACCAGGGGCCATGTGCGCTGCCAGCTGCGGCAGTGCTTTGGCTACCGTGCCGTGGTGGTACGGCGGGTCCAGCAGGGCAAGATCAAACTCTTCCTGCGTGGTGGCCAAAAAGTGGAACGCATCATCCGGGATGACCCGGCTCTGCGCAAACACGCCCGCCGTTTTGCAGTTAGCCAGCACGATCTGGATCGCCTCGCGGGAAGCATCCAGGAAAACACAGCGCTTGGCCCCGCGGGATAATGCCTCAATGCCAAGCTGGCCGCTGCCTGCAAACAAGTCCAGCACGCGCGCGCCGGGCACAGAGAACTGTACGCTGGAGAACATTGCCTCCTTTACGCGGTTAATGGTGGGGCGGGTAACATCCTCCCCCGGTAGCGCAGCAAGGTTTTTGCCGCGGGCTGTACCTGCAATCACACGCATCATGTTAGGCCGCCTGCCTTTCATTTGTTATATGGCAGCCACCCATCCCGCTGGGAAGCTCAAGCCAGAGCACTCCTATTCGGGATAAACAGTTGCACTTATGGCAATACCGCATAATTCTAAGTGCCGATACGGCGAGCGAGGTGCGGCAGATGCTAAGCCAAAAGCGCAGATAATACTGGATGTCTTATCGAGCATTTTGGCAACG
>ERZ1032581.133-NODE-133-length-14236-cov-8.346379_pt1 | contig 14236 bp, 10 predicted proteins | sample MGYA00517097_ERZ1032581 | MGnify/ENA primary metagenome ERZ1032581 (study PRJEB33719, sample SAMN04261358) | wastewater metagenome | biome: periurban shantytown; feature: human; material: feces | host: Homo sapiens | place: Peru: Lima | collected 2013-01-19 ...
TGGCGTAGCCGGCGTGGAAGCCGGCGATGATCTCGCCCAGCAGCGCCGCCGCCTGACGGCGGATATCGCCCTCGCGGTGCATCAGCAGCTCGTAGAGGAACGTCAGGGTCTGGACCTTCTGTGGGATATGCAGATAGAGGGAGTAGGACTCCATCACCGCCAGATAAGCGCGGAGACGGCGCCAATCCGTCTCGCCGCGGGCCTCCTCCAGCAGACGGGCGAAGCTGCGCTGATCGGTGAGGCGGTGCATCAGCTCCATATTGTGGCCCACGCAGCGGAGCGTCAGGGCGCGGAGGGCCTCGTCGTCGGTCATAAGGGCAGTGTGCTTCTCCGGCAGAGGGGGCGTATCGCCGCCGGACATGGTGACATCCACGCCGCGGCTGACCATGAACTGCTCAAAGTCCTCCAGCCGGGCGTAGACCCGGGTATAGCGCTTCTGCTTCTCGCCGTCCACGTCATCCAGCTTATCCAGGATCACCTGAAAGGCCTGAGCCAGGGTGGAGATACGTGTGATCTCCCGGCCCTGCGCATCGTGGAGCTGCTTGACGCGGAAGTCGGCGTAGATCAGCAGCAGCGCCTCCACGGAGAGGTAGTCGGGCTCCAGGTCCCAGACGGAGTGGTTGGCGGCCACGTGGCCGATATCGGTCATCCGGCGGCGGCGGAACCACTGGTCGGTGTAGAAATAGTGCAGGTAGGGCACGCGCTCGCCGGGGCGGCAGCCGAACTTGCCCAGATCGTGGCCGGCGGCGGCGCCGGAGACCAGGGCCACGTCCACGGCCACGCCGCTTTTCCGCAGGGCGCGGGCGGCGGTGACGGCGAGGTGGTGGACACCGGCGATATGCTCAAGGGTGCGGTAGGGCGTGACCTCCAGGCCCAAACGCATCAGCTCATAGACGAACTCCCGCCTCCACAGGCGCAGGAAGCGCTGATAGGACGGGGCACAGGGACTGCCGGCCAGCTCATCATCGGTCAGGAAATCGAAGGTCCAGGCCGGGTCGTGGGGCAGCAGCTCCGCCTCGGCGGCAAACAGCACCTGCAGCACCGACAGAAGGAACACCGCACCGGGGGCAAAGGGCTCCGCATCGGTCTTTTCCGGGTAGAGCAGGCGGCGGGCATAGTCGTAGGCATAGGCCAGCCAGCCCTCGGACGGTTCGCCAGGGCACAGCGTCTCCAGCTCCGGGCGGCAGAGGGCCAGCACGTCGGCGCAGCGGAGGCGCGCGCCGCTGAACAGCCCGGCGAAGCGCTGCATATAGCCCTCGGTCTCAATGGCGCGGAGCAGGGCGTCCCCGGGGGCAAAATAGTCCGCGGCGGGACGGTCGGAAAGGCGGCGGCGCAGGGCCAGGTCCATCTGGCGGATACGTTTTTTGTTCATGGCAAAACCTCCTGCCGGTGGTATCGTACGCGGGCCGTGTCCGCCGAAAGGCGCCCGTACACCGGTAAGATGTCCGGGATGGACACGGCACACCATAATAATAGGACACTCCCCCGCACGCTGTCAATATTCCGCGGGGCGTTTTGCCACCGTTTTGATACGGAACCTTAGTAAGGTCTTAAGCGTGTGTTCACGATTTATTCACATTTTGAGGGCCAGGCGCATGATATGATATTGTCGGGGGCAGCGGCGGAACGGAATGACAATTTCTGCCGTCTAAGTAAATAGGCAAATCATCCCGCAGGCGCGCGGGAAGGAAAAAGGAGAACACGACATGAAAAAAGCGGCTTTTGTACTGGCGCTGGTGATGCTGCTGGGCTGTGTGTCCGGCTGCGGCGCAGCGGAGGGCGAGGCCTCCGTGCAGTCGGTGTCTATGATCTGCGGGCTGGGGTCCGTAGGTCTGGCGGACCGGTTCGCAGGCATCGTCAGCCCGCTGGGCGAGACGACCATCAAGAAAAACGACGCCATGACCATCGACACTATCAAGGTGAAGGTGGGCGACAGCGTGAAAAAGGGCGACGTGCTGCTGACCTATGACCTCAGCCAGATCCGCACCGACCTGGAGATGGCCCAGCTGGAGCTGGAGCAGCTGAACGCCACGCTGGAGGACCAGCAGGCGGAGCTGGAGCGTATACAGAAGCTGATGGACAGCACCTATGACGACGCCACCAAGCGGCAGTACGCCCTGGATCTGCGGGAGCAGAACGTGAAGGTGCTGGAGACGAAGGCCAACATCGCCACCAAGAAAAAGGACATTGAGAAGCTGAAGGCCAACACCGCCGACAGCACCGTCAAGTCCCCGGTGGACGGCGAGGTGCAGTCCCTGAACCCGGACGGCGGCACGGACAACTCCGGCAACGCCCTGCCGTTCATGACCATCGTGGAGACGGGCGGCTTCCGCATCAAGGGCTATGTGAATGAAAACAACGCCAGCGTGCTGACCGAGGGCACGGCGGTGGTCATCCGTTCCCGGGTCAGCGACCAGACGTGGAAGGGCAGCATCAACTCCATCGACTGGAACAACGCCCAGCAGAGCCGCAGCGACTACGGCGACAGCGACACGGCCATGTCCAGCAAGTACCCCTTCTATGTGACGCTGGAGGGCGACGGCGAGGGCCTGCTGATGGGCCAGCACGTGTACATAGAGCCGGACTACGGTCAGGAGGACACCCAGGACGAAAGCCTGATCAACCTGCCCAGCTACTTCATCAACGACGCCGAGGGCAAGCCCTGGGTGTGGGCTCAGAACAGCAAGGGCAAGCTGGAGAAGCGGAGCATCACCCTGGGCGAGTACAACACGGAGACGGACACCTATCCCGTGACGGACGGCCTGACGGCGGAGGACTACATCGCCTATCCCGACGACAGCCTGAAGGCGGGCATGACGTGCATCACCTATGACGACGCCACCTTTGACCCCGGCGCCAGCGGCGGCGAGGTATACCCCGAGGGCGGCGGTGAAAAAATCGACGAAAACGTGCCCATGGACGGCATGGACGGCGGCGATATGCCCGCTGAGAACGACACCGTCACGGACGACGGCGGCACCGTGACCGTGCTGCCCGGTGGCGAGGCCGCCTCCGCGCCGGCGGTCATTCCGCCGATGGAGGGCTGAGCATGATTTTGGAAATGCGCGATATATGCAAGGACTACCCCATGGGAAAGTCCGTGGCACATATCCTGAAAAACGTGAACCTTGACGTGGAGGAGGGGGAATACCTGGCTATCATGGGTCCCTCCGGCAGCGGCAAGACCACGCTGATGAACCTGATCGGGTGTCTGGACGTGCCCACCAGCGGCAGCTATCTGCTGGGCGGACGGGACGTGACCACCTGCAACAACAAGCAGCTGGCGGAGGTGCGGAACAAGGAGCTGGGCTTCGTGTTCCAGAGCTTCAACCTGCTGCCGAAGCTGACGGCAGTGGAGAACGTGGCGCTGCCCCTGCTGTACGGCGGGGTGAAGAAGGCGGAACGGCTGGAACGGGCCCGGGCCGCGCTGGAGACAGTGGGGCTTTCCGACCGGGTGGACCACCGACCGGACCAGCTGTCCGGCGGACAGTGCCAGCGGGTGGCCATCGCACGGGCCATCGTGGGCAAGCCGAAGCTGCTGCTGGCCGACGAGCCCACCGGCGCGCTGGACAGCGCCAGCGGCGCGGCGGTGATGGAGCTGTTTCAGCAGCTGCATGACAGCGGCTCCACCATCATCATGATCACCCACGACCATTCCATCGCCAACCACGCCGCCAAGGTCATGACCATACGGGACGGCGTACTGTCGGGAGGTGACGACTATGAGTGAGAAGCTGACGCTGCGGGAAAAGCTGCATATCGGCGAAAAGCGCCCCGACGGTGAAAAGCCGCGCATGAGCAAGAAGCTGAAAAAGGGCATTATCGCCGCCGCCTGCGTGGTGGGCGTGTGCGGCGCGGTGTGGGGCGGACTGACCATCGCCCGGAACGCCCAGCGGGGCGACGTGAACGTATACGCCGTCAACGAGTGCGCCATGACCGACTACTGGGGGGACACCTCCAACACCAGCGGCATGGTGACCACGGACAAATTGCAGAAGATCTACATCTCCCAGAGCCAGACGGTGAAGAAGGTGTGGGTCAAGGAGGGCGACAGCGTCAAGAAGGGCACGGTGCTGGTGAGCTATGACTCCACCCTGACACAGGCCACCGTGGAGCGCGCCAAGATCGACTATGACCGGCAGACGGAGAACCTGGAGGTCATGAAAAATGAGCTGGAGCTGCTGAAGAAGGCGAAGAACAAGGAGACGCTGCAGGCGGAGCTGACCGGGTACCAGAAGCAGCGGGATGACATCATCAAAAAGATATACAATGACAAAGGTCTGGATAAGACGATAACCAGTACCCACGTACTTCCCCCTACCGACCCTAACACAGTCTCCAACGGTACGGAAAAAGCACCGTACTACTATCAGTGGATATCCAAGACACCGCTGACACAGACAGCCCTGATCGGTATGTTCACCAGCTACGGCAAATCCGGAGATGACCCCCTCTACGTGGTGCTGGTATACCGCACGGACGACAAGGTGGGCGGTCTTGTGGAGCGGTGCTGGGGGCTGAAGCTGACGGCTATCACCGAGACCGAGAGCACTGAGCCCGACCCCGGTGTTACTGTCACCGACCCTAACGAGCCTTCTACGCCGACCACAAAGAAGACCATTGTTTCCGTGAGTATGGAACCTGCCGATCTGGCGGACTATCAGGACGGGGCATTGGATTACGGCGACAAGAAAGAAGAAATCGCCAAGCTGGATAAGAAGATCGCCCAGATCGACGAGCTGCTGGAGTCCTCCATGACCCAGCTGGATCTGAACAAGGCCATTCTGGAGAAGGCTCAGGCGGTAAAGGAGCAAGAGATCAACCTGAAGGTGGCGAAGCTGAAGCTGGACAAGAAGCTGGCGGAGTTGGGCGACGGCAACGTGTACGCGGAGTTCGACGGCACGGTGAAGGCCGTGCGGGACCCGGACGAGGCCTATAACAACAGCGAGGCCGTGGTGGAGCTGTCCGGCGGCGGCGGATATTACGTCACCGGCACCCTCAGCGAGATGGATCTGGGCAGCGTGCAGGTGGGCGACAGCGTATCCATCAGCAGCTGGATGACCGGCGCAGCCTGCGAGGGCACCATCGTGTCCATCGACGACTATCCCACCAGCAACGGCAACAACTGGGGCGACGGCAACAGTAACGTGTCCTACTACCCCTTCAAGGTGTTTGTCACCGAGGACGCGAATTTGCAGCCCAATGACTATGTGGATATACAGTACCAGAAGGACACCAGCGCGGAAGAAAGCGGCAGCTCACTGTATTTGCAGAGTATGTTCATCCGGACCGACAACGGCAAGAGCTATGTGATGGCCCGGGGCGAGGACGGCAGACTGGAGCAGCGGTGGGTGCAGACCGGCCGGGATCTGTGGGGCAGCTACACCCAGATACGGGGCGGGCTGACCATCGACGACTATGTGGCGTTCCCCTATGGACGCGACGTGGTGGAGGGCGCCCACACCCAGGAGGCCACGACCGACCAGCTGTACAACTACGGCATATAAAGGAGGCGGGATAACCATATGTTGGAAAATATAAATCTCGCCTTTCAGGGCGTGTGGAGCCACAAGCTGCGGTCGTTTCTGACCATGCTGGGCATTATTATCGGTATCGCCGCGATCATCACCATCGTGTCCACCATTCAGGGCACCAACGAGCAAATCAAGCAGAACCTGATCGGCGCGGGAAACAACGTGGTGCGGGTGACCATCGGCGCCACGGACAGCCAAAACTATTTCGACCTGACCTACTCGGCGCTGCCGGAGGGTATCGACCCAGTGACCCGGGAGATGCGGGATGAGATGGAGAAGCTGGGCAGCGTGTCGCTGGTGAGTATGTACTACTCCCGGGATTGGTGCGACAACGTATACGTGGGCAATACGGCGTTCAGCGGGTCGCTGTACGGCGTGGACGACCACTATCTGACGGCCGTGGACTACGCGGTGAACTACGGACGCTCCTTCACGGCGGCGGACTATGAGAACCGGCGGAATGTGGCGCTGATCGACGCAAAGTCGGCAAAGTCGCTGTTCCAGGGCGAGAACCCCATCGGCGGCACCATCGAGATCAACGGGATGCCGTTTACCGTGGTGGGTGTGGTGTCCTCCCGGTCCAGCAGCGGACCGGTGATCAACAACTTTAAGGATTATCAGATGTACGCCGGCAGCACAGCGGGGACCATTTTCATCCCGGACGTGTGCTGGTCGGTACCGTACCGGTATGATGAACCCCAGTACGCGGCGGTGCGGGCCACCAGCACCAACGACATGACCGCCGCCGGCGACAATGTGGCCAAGTATCTGAACGAGAACGCCATCCGGACCACGAAGTACAAGTACGAGTCCAAGGACCTTCTGCAGCAGGCCAGCGATCTGCAGAGCCTGTCGGAGAGCACCAACAAGCAGTTGATCTGGATCGCGGCTATCTCGCTGGTGGTGGGCGGCATCGGCGTGATGAACATCATGCTGGTGTCCGTCACCGAGCGCACCCGCGAGATCGGATTGAAGATCGCCATCGGCGCGCAGCAGAGCCGCATCCTCTGGCAGTTCCTGACGGAGGCGGCGGTGCTGACCAGCATGGGCGGCATACTGGGCGTGGCTACGGGCATCGGCCTGGCGGAGATGATGTCCCACATCATGGGGACACCGGTGGCCATCAGCGTACCGGCGTGCATCATCGCCGTGGCCTTCTCCATGGTCATCGGCGTGGTGTTTGGCCTGGTGCCGGCCATGAAGGCATCGAAGCTGAACCCCATCGAAGCCCTGCGGAGAGAATGATACGCAGAAAGAAAAGACCGGCTTTCGCCGGTCTTTTTCTCTGTCTGCTCCCGACGAAGACACAGCGAAAGCAGAAAACAGCCCCCGGCAGGGGGCTGTTTCTTTATTTACTGCGGCAGCTCGCCGGGGGCGACCAGGATGATCTTGTCGGCCCGGTCATAGTCGCTGTACGCCTCCTTGGTGCTGCGGAGGAGCGTACCGTCGCCGGCGTAGACGTTGCGGTAGGTCTGGACGGCGTAGCCGTTGTGGCCGTACTGCTCCACCTCGGTGGTGCCGGGGGCGATGCGCTCGGACTCCTGATAGACCGTCTTGCGCTCGGAGTAGGAGAGGAACTGGTTGGTCATCTCCACATAGTGGTCGTCGGTCTTGGTGCCCAGCAGGGTGATGGTCAGCTGGTTCGTCTCGTCGTTGTAGCTGGTGGTGATCTTGATGGGGTAGTTGGTGCTGTTGCGGAAGGCAAAGTCCGGGCCGCCCCAGCTGACCGTGGCGTCACAGCCCGTGACGGGCATATAGCCGGGGTCGAACATATGGGCGTAGCGCAGGACGATCTGCAGGTCCGCCATGAGGGCGGAATAGTACAGCGTGGAGGATACCTGGCAGATACCGCCGCCGATGGAGGTAACGGTCTTGCCGCCGGAGTAGGCGGCGGCGGGCTGGAAGCCCCGGGCCTCGGTGCGCTGGCCCACAGTGGCGTTGTACCAGAACTCCTCGCCGGGGTTATAGATACGGCCGTTGATGGCGGCGGAGGCCAGCTTGATGTTCTGGCGGCGGCCCCAGGGGCCGGCGCAGGTGGTGGTGCAGGTGCCGATCACGTCCCGGAACATGGCCTGCTCCAACTCCTCGGTGGCGGCGGGTGGGAACTGCACCTGGGCGTCGGCCAGGAATTCCTCGCCCGGCTGGGCGGCGTCCAGTTGCTTTTGCACCGTCTCCACATCGAACTGTACGCCCACGCGGGACTGGGTGGGCTTGCCGGTGGATTTGTCGCAGATGGCGGCGGCCATGGTGCCGGCGATCTCGTCGTGGAGCGCCTGCACGTCCATGGGCGCGGCGGTGTGGGCCGCGAACACACATTCCACGGACCGGGCTGCCGCGGACAGGTCGCGGCTCTCGAAGCGCTGCGCCAACTCGGCGCGCAGCGCCGCCGCGTCCAGCTTCTCGCCGTCCTGCGGCTTGGTGATGTACAGGCCCTCGCCTTCGACAAGGCGGTAGCCGCCGTCCGTTACGGTGCAGCCCACGGTGTCGGACAGCTGTTCACAGGCGGCGGTAAGCTTCGCCTCGTCCACGTCCAGCTGGGGCGTGACATCCACGGCCCTGAACCAGCTCTCGATAAAGCGCCAGCCGCCGCGGAGGAACGCGGTCACATCGCTGCCCCAGCCCCGGTCCTGCACGTCGCAGCCGGCAGCCTTGGAGACATAGACGGGCAGAACGGTGACGCCCAAGTCGGAAAGGGTGGTGCTGCCGATCTCCCGCCCGTCACGGGTCAGGCGGATGGTCATGCCGTCCAGCAGGGCACTCCCCTGCTCCGTCCAGCGCTGCTCGGCCTCCTGCGCCGACAGGCCGGACACATCCATGCCCAGCACGGAGGTGTTGGGAAACGCCGTGTGGGAATACAGCGCGTTGGCGGCCACACAGCAGCCCGCGTAGGCCAGCACCAGCACCGCAGCGATGATGCCGATGATCAGTCCGGCTCTTTTGCCGGGGGTCTTGGGAGGCTTTTCTTCCGGGGCCGCGCGCTTGCCGGCCGTCTCCGGCGCGGGATCGGCGGTAACAGAGGACATATTCAACTCGTCGCTCATGGTGTCCCCTCCTTTGTATCATCAGGTTTGGGCAATACCGACAAAATGCCGTGCCATTACTGCATTGTATCACGGTTTGTCAAGGAATGGGTTACAAAAGCGTTACGACACATCTTTCTGCGGCTTTGCGCGGGGAATGGTGACGGTGAGGCAGATGGCGTCCTCCGTGTCCCGGCGGGAGACTTTGGCGCCGACGCCGGCGGTCTGCATGAGCCTGACGCCCCGGTCCACGCTGTTGAGGAACAGCCGGACGTCCTTGATGATATACGCGCTGCGGCGGCGGGGCTGCGTCGTCTGGTTTTGCGCGACCAGACGGTCTATGTAGGCCTCGGCATCGGCGACATTCAGCTGGTTTTTGCCGATATGCTCGACGGCGGCAAGGCGCTGCTCCGGGTCCTCCAGACGCAGGAGGGCACGGGCGTGGCGCTCGGTCAGGCCGTAGCGGTGCAGGGCGTCCGCCACCGGCTCCTCCAGCCGGAGCAGGCGCAGCTTGTTGGCCACGGCGGACTGGCTGCGGCCCAGCTTTTCCGCCGCCTGCTGCTGACTGAGCCCGTAGCGGCGGAGCAGGCGGGCGATGGCGGCCGCCTCCTCCATATAATCCAGATCCCGGCGCTGGAGGTTCTCGATCAGGGCCAGCAGGGCGGCGTCCTCCTCATCCACCCGGGCCAGCAGACAGGGCACCTGCCGCAGCCCGGCGATCCGCGCCGCCCGCCAGCGGCGCTCGCCGGCCACCAGCTCGTAGACTGCGCCCTGCTGCCGGACGGTGATGGGCTGCAGAATGCCGTAGGCGGCGATGCTGGCCGCCAGCTCCTGCAAACTCTCCGAGTCGAACCGGCGGCGGGGCTGCTGGGGGTTGGGACGGATATCGTTGATGGGTATGTATCGCACACGGGCAGAGAGGAAATCGGTCTTCTGGTCTTTTTTCATGGCGGTCGCCTCCTTTTTTTGCCTATTGTACGGCGGGAGGCCTGTCGAAAGCGGGCGAAGACCGTCGGGAAATAAAAAAATGCACCCGCCCCTGTCGGGGCGGGTGCGGCGGTCACTGCTTTGTGCGGATATCCTCGCCGAAGAAGGGCAGGATCTGGTAGGCGCCCTCGATGCGGGAGAGGATGGGCGCGCCGTAGCGATGGCCCAGCTCCTCCGGGGCCAGGTTGGTGCTGATGATGGTGGACCTGCCGGAGAGCATACGGCCGTTGACGATCTGATAGAGGGCGCTCTGGACAAAGGCGGTGGTCATCTCGGTGCCCAGGTCGTCCAGGATCAGCAGGTCGCAGCTCTCGCAGCGGCGGACGTCGGCATCGCTGACCTCGTCGGGGCGGAACTTGGCGTCCTCATAGCGGGAGAAAACGCTGATCGCGGTGTCGTAGACCACGGAGAAGCCGGCGTCGCTGACCTCCCGGGCGATGCAGGCGGAGAGGAACGTCTTGCCCAGGCCGGTGCCGCCGGAGAGCAGCAGGCTGCCGCTGCCCCGGGAGAACTGGCGGGCAAAGTCCCGGCAGACGTCGAAGTTGCGCTCCATGTTGGCCCGGGGCGAAACGCCGTAGCTGTCCCACACGGCGCTGTCGTACAGGTCGAAGCGGAAGGTGTCGAACCGGGCCTCGCCCAGCGGCAGGAGCCGGGAGAGCTCCGCCAGCTGCTCGCGGGCATAGTACTGCTTCAGGCAGGCGCAGACGCCGGACCGGGTATAGCCGGTGTCTCCGCAGAGGGGACAGGCGGGCTTGTCCTCCAGGTAGTCGGCGGGATAGCCCATGTCCTCCAGCAGGGTGGCGCGCTCGCGCTGCAAGGAGAGATTTTCGTCCCGCAGGACCCGCAGGGCGGGCAGCGGGTCCTCGCCCTTTTTGGCGGCGGCGGCCACGATGCGGCTCATGGTGGTGCGGAGGGTTCGGTCAATGTCCCGCAGGCGGGGCTGGCGGGCAAAGACCTCCCGGCGGCGCTGGTCCAGCTCGGCCTCCCGGCGCTGGCGGGCCTGGTCAAAGCGGGCAATGGCCCGCTGCATGATGATACCGTCGTATGACATATTCTCACCTCTTGATATAACGGCGCATCCAGGCGTCCTTGTCCCCGGCGGGGGCGGCGGACTTACCGGCGGCAGCGGGCCGCTTGCCGGCCGCCTCGCCCTCCTCTACCTGGCGGGGCGTATGCCAGCCGGCGTCGTGCCAGCGGCGCAGGATGCCGTTAAGATAGCGCCAGTTCAGGTCCTTCTTGTAGAACACCGTGCGCTCATAGGCCAGAGCCACCGTCTCCGGCGGGAAGCCCATGTCCATCCACTGGTCGATGTAGCGGCGTTCGGCCTCCACCGGCGGCCTGTTAAGAATTCGTAAATTCGACAAATAGGAAGTGTACTTCCTGTTGCGCTCTGCCCATTTTTTCAGGTATACCGCGGCAGAATTCTGGTCAAATATGCCAAGCTGTGCCCAGCGATAGCCCTCTTTTTCCACTTGGCGCATGGTTGGTCGTCTGCCCTCGCCCCACTGGCTGCGGGCCCGTTCGACACAGTGGCACACCAGGAGATAGATCACGTCGGCGGGCATACCCAGGTCATCGTAAAGACCGGCCAATATCTGCAAGTCGGCGGTGCGGAGCTTCTTACCCAGCTGCTGCTCCGTCTGTGGCACCAGCAGGCGGAAGCCCTCGTTGTCCGTCAGCAGTCCGGCGATGTCCTGGGCGGTGTAGACCGGGCGTTCGTCCGCCGGATCGGGCGGTGCCTGGCGGGCCGGGCGGGGCAGCAGGTCCAGGTCCTGAAGGACCTTCTCCGCCGCGTCGATCCGCAGGCGGCTGATGGGCAGGACCTTTTCCAGCTCCTCCGGCGTGACGCCCCGGCCGAAGCGGCGCAGGGCCAGATACAGCAGGGCGGCGTCGCCCTGCCCGCTTTGCAGCAGCTTGTCGGCCGCATCGGCGGGCAGCGTCAGCTGCTCCTGCCTGTTCCGAAGTATATAGCCGTCCATGGCGATGACCTCCCCTCTCATTCGTGCTCTCCATTCTACACGAAAAAGGGGTCGGCGTAAAGCGGGGCGGGACAACTTTTTACAAATTTCCGCTTTTCGCCAAAATAGACTTTTCTCCGGCGGGTTTTGTGGTATAATGCTATTTGTATAAGTATATATACCCAACGAAATGAATTAAGGAGGGTTTTGGCATGGCGAACCGGGTAACGATGTCTATCTGCGGCACGGAGTATATTCTCGTAGCGGAGGAGGACGCCGCCTACATGGAGAAGATCGGCAACATGGTGGATGCGGAGATGCAGAAGCTGATGGACAGCGCCCACATGAGCCGTGACGCGGCGGCGGTGCTGGCGGCGGTCAATCTGGCGGACCAGCTCACCAAGGCGCAGGAGGGCGCGGAAAATCTGCGCCGGCAGGTAAAGACCTATCTGGACGAGGCCAGCCGCGCCAAGAACGAGGCGGCGGAGCTGCGCCGGAAGCTGCAGAACGCCCAGAACCAGAACAACCGCCGGTGATGATGGAGCTTTTGGCCCCCGCGGGGGGATATGAGGCGCTGACCGCCGCGGTGCAGAACGGCGCGGACGCGGTGTATATGGGCTTCGGTGCGTTCAACGCGCGGCGGAGCGCGAAAAACTTTACCGACGAGGAATTCGCGTCGGCGGTGCGGTATTGCCATCTGCGGGGCGTGCGGGTCTTTTTGACCCTGAACACCCTGCTGACCGACCGGGAGCTGCCCGGGGCGGCCGCGGCGCTGCGGAAGGCCAGCGCCATGGGCGTGGACGCGGTGCTGGTGCAGGACTGGGGCCTGCTGACCCTGGCAAAGGAGATCGTGCCGGACCTGCCTCTGCACGCCAGCACGCAGATGAGCCTGTTCACGCTGGGCGGCGCCAATGCGGCCGCGGCGCAGGGCATGGAGCGCGTGGTGCTGGCCCGGGAGCTGGACCGGGACGAGGTACGGGAGATCTGCGCCGGCTGCGGCGCGGAGATCGAGGTGTTCGGCCACGGGGCGCTGTGTATGTGCTACTCCGGCCAGTGCGAGATGAGCGCCGTGCTGGGACAGCGCAGCGGCAACCGGGGCGCCTGCGCCCAGCCCTGCCGTCTGCCCTACGGCGTGAACGGCCCCTGCCGGGACGCACATCCCCTGAGCCTGAAGGACGCCAACCTATCGGCCTATCTGCGGGATATGGCGTCTATGGGCGTGGCCTGCCTGAAGCTGGAGGGACGGCTGAAGCGGCCGGAATACGTGGCCGTGGTAACGGGCATCTACCGCCGCCTGCTGGACGAAAGGCGGCTGCCCACGGCGGAGGAGTCCCGGGCGCTGGAGCAAGCCTTCTCCCGCAGCGGCTTTACGGACGGCTATTGGCTGGGCAGAAAGGGCAAGGCCATGTTCGGCACCCGGCCGGAGAACGTGCCGGAGCCAAAGGAGCTGTTCGCCCGCGCCCGCGAGACATACGAAAACGGAAAAGAGAACCGGAGGATACCGGTGAACCTCCGTCTGACAGTACGCCGGGGCGAACCGGTGCGGCTGAGCGGCGCGTGCGCCGTCCGGAACGGCGTGGCCATGGGCATGGCTACGGGCGATGCGCCGGAGGAGGCGCGAAACCGCGCCGTGACGGCGGAGGAACTGCGGCAGCGGCTGACCAAGACCGGCGGCACGGTGTTCGCGGCGGATCAGATCGAAATAGAGCTGGACGAGGGGCTGATGGTGTCCGCCAGCGCGGTGAACGCGCTGCGGCGGGAGCTGCTGGACGAGCTGGCGGATCGGCGGATGGACACTCCGAAGCGCCGTGAACTGCCCGCCTCTCCCCTGCCGGAGGCCCCGGCGGGCGCGGCGGAGCTGGACTTTACCGTGTCCATCAGCAGGCCCGATCAGCTGACGGCCGAGCTGCTGGCGTAACGCCCCGCCATCGTGTATATCCCGGCGGAGCTGCTGGATAAGATGGACCTGATGCCCTATATCGGGCAGGCGGAGTTCTGCGCGGTGCTGCCCCGGGTATTCCGCACGGCGGACGAACCGGTGTTCCGGGATATTCTGCAGCGGCACCCGGAGGTCGCCTCCGCGGCCATCGGCAACCTGGGCCATCTGGCCATCGTGAAGGGACTGGGCAAAACGCTCCGCGGCGACTTCGGCCTGAACGTGTACAACAGCCGGGCGGTGCGCTTCTGGCAGGAGCAGGGGCTGTCGTCCGTGACGGCCAGCTTTGAGCTGCGGTGGCAGCAGGTGCGGGACCTGGGAAAATATGCGGACTGCGAGGCCCTTGTCTACGGCCGTCTGCCGCTGATGATCACCGAAAACTGCGTGACGAAGAACAGCGCGGGCTGCGCCCATGGGGCGGGCAGCGTGCTGACCGACCGGCGGGGCGAGCAGTTCCCGGTGCTGTGCGCCTACGGGTGCCGGTGCGAGATCGAGAACGGAAAGACGCTGGTGCTGGCGGACAAGCCGGAGGTGTTCCGGTGCGGCCTGCGGTACGGACGCCTGCGGTTTACCACAGAGACGGCGGCGGAGTGCGCGGCGCTTCTCCGCGCCCACAGGGCCGGGACCGTCACCGCCGGTGACAACAGCACACGCGGGCTGTTCTACCGGGGCGTAGAGTAAAACAAATGGTATAACACTCGTTATAATTTACAAACCGTATTCAATTTCAGGAGAAAAAGGTGTTACTATGGAGCTGAAGATCAAGGCCCTGTCCCCCAAGATCGGGACGGAGATACCCCT
>ERZ1032581.139-NODE-139-length-14079-cov-5.252282_pt1 | contig 14079 bp, 10 predicted proteins | sample MGYA00517097_ERZ1032581 | MGnify/ENA primary metagenome ERZ1032581 (study PRJEB33719, sample SAMN04261358) | wastewater metagenome | biome: periurban shantytown; feature: human; material: feces | host: Homo sapiens | place: Peru: Lima | collected 2013-01-19 ...
GCAGAACGCAGGCAGCAGCACCGTCAGCGCCATGCTGGGTTTCCTCGCGACAGCGGTGATTCTGCCAGTGCTGGGTGTCATCGTTGTGGCGCGGTTCGATGGGCTGGAGCAGCTCGCGCAGCACGCGGGGAAGAAGTTCTCCCTGATTTTCACCGTCCTCATCTACCTGTCGATTGGGCCGGGACTGGGCATTCCGCGCGCGGCATCCGTGCCGTTTGAGATGGCGGTCGCGCCGTATCTGCCGCAGGGCGCAAACATCCGCGTGTGGATGGCGGTATACTCGCTGGTGTTCTTCCTCATTGCGCTGTGGCTGTGCATGACGCCGGGCAAGCTCGTCAGCCGCATCGGGAATTTTCTTACGCCGTCGCTGCTGATTCTGCTCGTGTTTCTCTTCATCAGCTTTCTGTTCCGCGGTCAGGTCAACATTGCCGCGCCGCAGACGGAATACAGCGCCGCCCCATTCCTCAAGGGCTTTTCCGAAGGCTACCAGACGATGGACACGATTGCCGCGCTGAATTTCGGCTTAGTGATTGCCACGACGCTGGGCAGCTTCGGGCTGACGGAACGCAAGGATGTACTGCGCCACACGGTCAAGGCTGGGATTTTCGCCGGATTGATTCTCTCCGCCGTCTACATGATGCTCAGCTACATGGGCATGTGTTCTTCCGGCGTATATGCCATTCAGGAGAACGGCGCGTGGACGCTTCGGTGCATCGTCTTCCAACTCTTCGGCGAACCCGGCGCTTATCTGCTCGCCGCCATCTTCACGCTCGCCTGCCTGACGACGTGTGTCGGGCTGATTAACTCCATCTCGCAGTATTTCTCGCACCTTTTCTCCCGCATCAGCTACCGTAAGTGGGTCCTTCTCATCACCGGCTTTTCCTTCCTCATTTGCAATCTGGGTCTGACGGTCATTTTGAGCATTTCCATCCCGATTTTGAACGCCATCTATCCGATTGCGATTGTGCTGATTCTGCTGGGCATGACGCACCGCGTGTGGGCAAAGAACCGCTATGTCTACCCGATTGTTGTCGCCGGGACGGGTGTCGTCAGCGTGCTGTACGCACTGGACACACTGCACCTGCCGCTGGGCATCCTCGGCACCCTCTGTCACGCGCTGCCGCTGTATGAGCACGGCTTCGGCTGGGTGAGCGTTGCGCTGGCAATGCTGCTGATTGCCCTGCCGATGCCGCGAATCTTCGCGAAACAGAAGCGCGCTTGACAATTTCGGCGACTTCCTATACAATACAATAGAAGCGTATGATATAAGGGAGCGAGTGACCCATGAATACTCTCAACAAGACTTTTCTGCCCGTGACGCTGGATGAATGCCACGCGCGCGGCTGGGATGCGCCCGACTTTGTGTATGTCTGCGGCGACGCGTATGTCGACCACCCGTCGTTCGGGCTGGCCATTATCAGCCGCATTCTGGAGAAGGCGGGCTATCGCGTGGCAATGCTCTGTCTGCCGCCGTGGCAGGATGCTTCCGCGTTCAAGCAGTTCGGCAAGCCCCGGCTTGGCTTTCTGGTGTCCGCGGGCGTGATTGACAGCATGGTCAACCACTATACCGTCGCGAAAAAGCGCCGCCACGACGATGCCTACGCCCCCGGCGGCAAAGGCTTCATGCGCCCCGACCGCGCGACCATCGTCTACTGCAACCGAATCCGGCAGGCGTACCGCGATGTGCCGATTCTCATCGGCGGCGTGGAAGCGAGCCTCCGCCGTTTCTCCCACTATGACTACTGGGACGACAAGGTGCGCCACAGCATTCTGGTGGACTCCGGTGCGACGCTGCTGATGTACGGCATGGGCGAAACGAGCATCATCGAATGCGCAAACTGGGTGGCGGACGGCATGAATCCGGCGGAACTGCCGAAAATGCGCGGCATCTGCTACATGAGCAAGACGCCCGACCCGACGTGCGTTCAGCTGCCAAGCCATCAGGAGGTCAGTACCGACAAGCGCAAGTACGCTGAGGCGTTCGTCATCCAGTACGACGAGCAGGACCCGATTCGCGGCAAGCGCATGTGTCAGCAGCAGGACACTGATCGATATCTGATACAGAATCAGCCGTGCCTGCCGCTGAGCCGTGAAGCCCTCGACGCGGTGTACGACCTGCCCTACACGCGCACTTATCACCCGATGTACAAGGCGGAAGGCGGCATTCCAGCGCTGCAGGAGGTCGAATTCTCGATTGCCTCCACGCGCGGATGCTTCGGCTCGTGCAATTTCTGTGCCATCACGTTCCATCAGGGGCGCATCATCCAGAGCCGCAGCCCCGAAAGCATCCTCCGCGAAGGAAAGCTGCTGACCCAGCTGCCGAATTTCAAGGGCTACATTCACGATGTCGGCGGTCCGACGGCGAATTTCCGCAAGCCTGCGTGTCCAAATCAGCTGAAAGTCGGCGCGTGCAAGCATCGGCAGTGCCTGTTCCCGCAGCCGTGCAAGAACTTGCAGGTTGATCACGAGGAATTTCTGTCCATCCTCAAGCAGCTTCGCGAGCTGCCGAAGGTGAAGAAGGTGTTCGTCCGCAGCGGCCTGCGCTACGACTACATCATGTCCGACAAGAACCCGACGCGTTTCCTGCGCGAATTCTGCAAATACAACGTGTCGGGGCAGCTGAAAGTCGCGCCGGAACATGTCTGCCCGTATGTACTTGATCGTATGGGCAAGCCGCGCCGCGAGCTGTACGACGCATTCGTCGCGCGGTATCAGCAGGTGAACGAGCAGCTGGGCTTAAAGCAGTACTTAATCCCCTACCTGATGAGCAGCCACCCCGGCAGCGACCTGAACGCCGCAATTGAGCTGGCGTGCTACCTGCGCGACACGGGGTTCTACCCGGAGCAGGTGCAGGACTTCTATCCAACGCCCGGCACGCTTTCGACGTGCATGTTCTATACCGGGCTTGACCCGCGCACCATGCAGCCCGTTTTCGTCGCGCGGTCGCCGGAGGAAAAGGCGATGCAGCGCGCGCTGATGCAGTACAAGAATCCGCAAAATCAGCCGCTGGTGCGCAAGGCGCTTCGGCTTGCGGGGCGCGAAGACCTGATTGGCTACGGCAAGCAGTGTCTTGTGCCGCCGGAGCGCGATATGCGGGACGACCGCCGTCCAGCGCGTCCGGGCGACAATCCGGCGCACGCGCGCAAGGCGATTCGCCACCCCGACAAGCGGCAGCAGAGCAGCGATAAGCCGCAGAACCGCCGGCAACGGAGAGGATACTAATTATCTTCTTTTCTGGCTGACTGAAATTTCTTCGCCCCCGCGTCCAGCTATTCCGTGCTGGTCGCCGGGCGTACCGTCGGCAGTTACGCCACGCCCGAAGAAGCGGAAACCGCCCTGCACCGTCTGCCCTATCCGCAGCAGCAGCGCGCCACCATTTGCGACGCGGACGGCTTCTGTGTCGCCCGCTGAAAGGAGCATCCGCATGGATAACCAGAACGCCATTGAACCAAAGAAAGCATTTGACCCTGTGAAGTATCAAACGGACTGGATTCGCAATAATGTCAAGAGGTATGAGGTGCGCGTGAATATCAACAAAGAAGCGGATATTATTGCGTACCTTAATAGCATCAGCAATGTTCAAAGCTATGTGAAGCAGCTCATCCGCGACGACATTGCGCGCCACGCGCAGGAGGAAACACCGCATCATGAGAAAGTATGAAATGACCGACGAAACCAAAGTCGTCATGGGGCATACGCTTCACCGCATCCGTGCGCTGAAATCATTTCGCGCCGGAACGGAAGCGCATCATCACATCGGCTGTCGGCAATTCCAGCAGCCTTTTCTTTGATATGTTTCCCATAAGCAAACGAAACCGCCCTCGGAGCAGTCAAATTCGACAGTCCGAGGGCGTTATTTTATGCGAGCAGCCGCTGCGCCATGCTTTCTACGTCTTCCAGCGTCAGGAGCGTGACCGAGCCGAACGGCGCGTTGAGCAGCACTTCAACCGCACGGCGGTAGCGCGTCAGCAAATCCACCAAGGCGGGCAAATCGCACGGCTGCTTGTCGTTTTTCGCCTGCATGAGCTGCCCCGCCAAATCGAAAAAGCAGTCACCCAGCAGGTGCAGGACGATGCCTGCCACGCCGCGAATCTCCGTGAACAGCGCGCCGCTCTGGACACCCTGCGTAATCGTTTGTTCCAGCAGCGGGTGGAAGCGGTCAGCCAATGCGTCCAAGTACGTCAAAGCCATCGCGCGCCCTTCCGGCGAAGTGGCCATCGGCAGGAGCATCGCCGTGAACGCCGCGTCTTCATCGCGCATCGGCAGACACGCCGACAGCAGCAGATTCAGCCGCGCAAGGTCATCCGGCGCATCCGCCAATTGGGCTTCGGCACGTTCCGCCGATTCCTGCGCGTGCTGGTGACTGAGCAGCGTCATGATTTCTTCCTTGCTGGCGAAATGGTGGTAGATGCCGCCCTTGCTGACGCCCGCCGCACGGACGATTTCCTGCATACTGGCGGCTTCGTAGCCCTTTTGGCAGAAAAGCTGCTCTGCCGCCCGCAGAATCTCCCGCTTCGTTTCGTCACCCTTGCGCATGTGATGCTTCCTCCCGTTACTCCGCGTTTTCGCGGTGCATGGAGCGCTCCGACGAAAAGCCGTTCGGATAGCGCCCATGCAGTTTGTTAAGATTCCCCTGCAAAATTTCGCTCAGCGGCACATTCAGCCCCTGCGCCGCCTCCGCTAAGTACCACGCGACGTCGCCAAGCTCCTTTTTCAGCTTCTCCGTATCCAGCGGATGCCCCTGAAAGCGGTGCTTTTTGAGCAAATCAATCGCTTCGCCGCTCTCGCCGCAAAGCCCCATCAGCGCGTTTTCCAGCACGTCCTGCGGTTTCAGCGCCGGATTAAGCAGGGACATGGCTTCCTGCTGATAATCATCGACATTCATTGTGCCTGCTCCTTCCGCCGCATGAGTTCCAGCCCCATTTTGCCCGTGATTTGCTCCGGCGTGAGCAGCATCAGGCACAGGCGGCTGGCGAACTGCGCGTATTCCACTTCGGCGGCGGATTCATCCGGATAGAAGCGCTTCGCCAGCGCGATGCAGAGATCGTGCTTCTGCTTTTCGTCCGTCACGATGGCGATTCGCCCTTTGGCGATGACGCTGCGATATGCCGTCGTGTACTTCTCCGGAATCACGTCGTCCGCGTCAACCACGCAGAAGGACGCGCGGTTATCGCGGCGGATGCAGTCGATTTTCTGCCCTTCGAGCGCGCCGTGAAAGACAATCACGCCATCCACCAGCGCATAGGACAGCGGCACGCCGTACGGGAAGCCATCGGGGGAAATCAGCGACAAAACACCGCTGGTCGCCCGGCGAAGCACCTGTTCGCATTCTTCCTGGCACAATGCCTGTTTGTTCCTGCGCATGGTTATGCCTCTTCCACTGCCTTTTTCAGCGGCGTGAGGTCGATGCCTTCCGCGTCATTGAGCACCTTCAGCAGGCTTTCCAGCATCTGCTGCACGCCGCCGGGCACGTCGCTTTCCACATTCAGCGGCAGCACGGGGTCATGCACGGACAGGCGGAGCAGGAACCAGCCGTTGTCCATGCCGCCGTCAAGGTCGAAGGAAATGCGCACGCCCTCGCGGTTATCCGGCGCGATATGCCAGTTTTCCGCCGCGTTCGCATAATCCAGCACGCGCTGAATGACTACCTTGCCCGCGTCGCGGAAGTCATCGGCGGTGATGTTCAGGCGGATTTCGCGGCTCTCGACCGGCTCTTTCAGGTCGGCAATCAGGCTGCCGAGCGTCTTGCCCTCCTGCTTGAGCTTCATAGCGCGGACAATCAGCACCGTGACGAGATACATGCCGTCATCAAGGAAGTGATTCTCGCGCAGGGCGGCATGTCCGCTCGTTTCAATCGCCAGCGGGCAGGAAATGCCCTCTTTGTTCAGGCGGATAGCTTCGTCGATGACGTTGCGGTAGCCGCGCTTGTAGCGGTAGTGCTCGCCGCCCCAGTCGTTGATGAACTTCTTGAGACCAGAGGACGTCACCGAGTCCGTTACAATCGTTTCGCCGGGCTTTTCGTCCAGCAGGATCGCGGAAATCAGCGCGATCAGGCGGTTGCGGTTGATTTCGCGGCCGTCGGCATCCACCACGGCGGCACGGTCGCAGTCGGTATCGAAAATCACGCCGAGATCAGCGCCAACGCGCTTCACCGCCGCGGAAATCGACGCCATCGCCGCTTCATTCTCCGGGTTCGGGATATGGTTGGGGAACATGCCGTCCGGCTCCAAGAACTGACTGCCTTCAATCCACGCGCCCAGTTCTTCCATCAGCTGCGCATAGAATCCGCCCGCGCCGTTGCCCGCGTCCACCACGACGTGCAGCCCCAGCAGCGGCTTGGGTACGTCCGTCCCCAGTCCGCGGCGAATGCGGTCGGCAAGCTGCTCCTTGTACGTCGGCAGGAACGGCTTCTTGACAATTGTGCCTGCCAGCGGGGTGTCTTCGGGTTCGAGCGTGCTCGCCGTTTTGAGCAGTTCCTCCACCACGTCGCCTTCCACGCCGCCTTCCGCCAAGAAGAACTTCAGGCCATTCTTGTCATACGGGTGATGGCTTGCGGTAATCATAATCGAGCCGTCCGGCTGGAAACCGGGCGTGATGATGCACATGTACATTGCCGGGGTCGTGCACATGCCAAAATCCAGCACGGACGCACCCGCTTTGCTCACGCCCTCCGCCGCCGCGTGCAGCAGCGCCGGGCCGGAAATGCGGCTGTCACGCCCAATGGCAATGGTCACCTGCGTCACCGGCTTGCCGACATGCTTCGCCACATAGCGCGCGAACGCCATGCCGAGGCACATCGCCACATGCTCCGTCAGCGGGGCATTCTCGCCCACCGCCACGCCGCGTACGTCCGAGCCGCTCTTGAGCTTCATCCAATCCATCTTCTCTTCCTCCTCTGTCCGTTTATCTGCGCATTTTCTGAACCATCTTGTCCACTTCTTCCGGCGGAACCGCCTCATACGCGCCGCGCAGCAGGTGATACAGCGGCGACAGGCTCAGGAAATCCTCCTGCACGCGCTTCGTCAGCTGCGGGCTGTGCGCATCCACCGCGGCAGTGCTTTCCGGCGAAATGTACACCTCGCGCAGGGCATACCAGCCTTTGAGGTCATCCGGCACACCCGCCGGCACTTCCAGCCGCTTGAAGGAACTGCCGCCGACGAGCATGTGATGCTCCGTCAGGTGACACTGCTTGATGATATTTCGCACCCCGTCCGGGTCAGCGACAATCCTCCGCCGCAGGATGTCCATCATCTGCCGATTTTCACCCCATGTGCCGACACCCCAGTTCATACCCGACGGCGCGAGTTCAAACCAGTACATCACGCTGCCCTCGCGCGGTTCGCCCGCGTGGCGGAACAGCACCCACAAATGGTCGCGGAAGGGGCTTTTGTCCTTCGTGAAGCGCACATCGCGCCGCAGCCGCGCCATGCAGCGGTATGGGCGAAGTTCCATCTGCGGGTCAATGGAGAGCATCGCGGGCGCGAGTTCCTGAATGAACGCCTCAAACGGCGCTTTCACGTCCCGCTCATAGCGCGCGCGGTTCTCCTCGAAGTAGTCAATGCTGTTATGGAAGCGAATGTCCAGAAAGAACTGAATCGTCGCCTCCGGAAATCCGGTAAACATCATGCAGCCTCCTTGGGAATCTCCCTTTTATTATACCTGCTGAGAAGGGATTTTTCAACCGTTCCGGCAGCGCAAATCGCAAAAAAACAGAGGAATGCCCGCGCATTCCCCTGCTTTTCTATGAATCACTCGAAGCGAATCGTCATCTTGACAGGCGTCTGCCCGGCCAGTTCCGCCGAACGCTCGTCCGGCTGATACAGCCCGCAGTACACGTCGAACACCTTGCCGTCCGCCACGCGCTCGCCCGCATCGTTGACGACGGTGAAGGCGTTCTTATCCAGCGGAACAGCAATCTGCCGCTTCTCGCCTGCCTTCAGCGCCACACGCGCGAAGCCCGCCAGATGCGGATGCAGTGTCTCCCACTTCGTGTCCACGTCCTGCACATAGACCTGCACAACCGTCTCGCCGTCGCGGTCGCCCGTGTTCTCGACCGTTGCTGTCACCCAGCCCATTTCAGCATCCACCGCTTCGTTATCCAGCGCGAAGGTGGTGTAGGACAGCCCGTAGCCGAACGGATAGAGCGGCTTGCCCTCGAAGTAGCGGTAAGTGCGGTTCTTCATCGAATAATCAGTGAATTCCGGCAGTTCAGACAGGTCATGATAGAACGTCACCGGCAGACGGCCGGACGGGTTGACCTCGCCGAAGAGGATTTCCGCCAGCGCCGTGCCGCCCGCCTGACCCGGATACCACGCCATAATCTCCGCATTGCCCTGCGGCACATTCAGCGCAGAGCCTGCCGCGACGACCGTGACCAACGGCTTGCCGGTCTTGACCAGCGCATCAAGCAGTTTCTGCTGGCTTTCGGGCAGATTCAGCGAAATCTTATCGCCGGACGCAAACGCATTGCCCGTGTCGCCCTCTTCGCCCTCCAGCGTCGCATCCAGACCGACGCACGCAATCACAGCATCCGCATTTTCCGCAACCAGTTCGGCTTCCGCCAAGCGGTCGTTCGGCTGACCCAGATTCTGCACGCGGTCTTTGAACAGGTGGCAGCCTTCGCTGAACAGCACGCGGATGCCGTGCTCCTCCGCATAAGCGCGGATGCCTTCGAGGAACGTCACATAGCGGCTGGAACGGCCGTTGTAGTTGCCTTCCAAAGCAGGCACGCTGTCCGCGTTCGGGCCGACGACGGCAATCGTGCGGATTTTGCCCGCGTCCAGCGGCAGCACACCATCGTTGCGCAGCAGCACCATGCACTTTTCCGCTGCTTCCAGCGCCAGCGCGTCATTCTCGTCGGTATCGTTGGCGGTATAGGGGATTTTGTCGTACTCACAGTCATCCGCGAAGCAGCCCAGCAGATAGCGGGAGGTATACATGCGCTCGCAGGCGGTCGTGATGTCCTCCTCCGTCACCAGGCCCTCCTGATACGCGGTCAGCATATGCAGGTAGGTGTTGCCGCAGTTGACGTCGCAGCCGTTTTTGAGCGCCAGCGCCGCCGATTCCGGCGCGGTATCGGTCACATGGTGATGCTCGTGGAAGTCGCGAATTGCCCAGCAGTCGGACGTCACATGCCCCTCAAACTGCCACTTATTGCGCAAAATGTCCACCAGCAGCGTCTTCGACCCGCAGGCAGGTTCGCCGTTGACGCGGTTGTACGCGCCCATGACGCTCTCCACCTTCGCTTCCTTCACCGCCGCCTCGAACGCGGGCAGATACGTCTCGTTCATGTCCTTCGGGTTCGCCACAGCGTCGAAGGAATGGCGGATGGCTTCCGGGCCGGAGTGCACCGCGAAATGCTTGGCGCACGCGGCGACCTTGAGGTACTTGCCATTGCCCTGCAGCCCCTTGATGAACCGTACGCCCAGCCGGCTGGTAAGATACGGATCTTCGCCATATGTCTCATGACCGCGGCCCCAGCGCGGGTCACGGAAGATGTTGATGTTCGGGCTCCACATGGACAAGCCCTTGTAAATGTCGCGGTCGCCATGCGCAGACTGCCCGTTGTATTTCGCGCGCGCCTCGGTGCTGATGACGCTTGCCACCATTTCGTGGAAATCCTCGTCGAAAATCGCCGCCAGACCAATCGCCTGCGGGAACACCGTCGCCGTGCCCGCACGCGCCACGCCGTGCAGGGATTCATTCCACCAGTTATACGCCGGAATGCCCAGCCGCGGAATGGCAGGCGAGTCAAAACGGAGCTGGGAGGCCTTCTCCTCCAGCGTCATCTGCGCAACCAGCTCGTGTGCCAGTCGGCGTGCTTCATCACGATTCATCATCGGAACGTTTCTCCTTTCCTTTTCCAAGGGGATACTTTATGTACATTTCCACCAAAAAGCAAAAACTCCTGCTGATTTCGCACAAAAATTTTCGCGAAATCCGACCTTTTTCTGCAAAATGCTATGGCGCAACCTCGATTTGTTTGCTATAATAGAATGTGAGAGTGATTTCTGCTGTGAGGTGAGAGAGTTGAAGCCAGTCATTCGCGCCATTGCGTTTGATTTGGATGATACGCTGCTGCGGGACGACCGCACGATTTCGGACGAAACGGTATCCGTTCTGCGCCGCGCAAGTGAAGCGGGCATCTTCATCCTGCCCGCCAGCGGACGCACCTATTGCAGCATGGCGGGGTTTGTGGCACGCATCGGGTGCGCAAGCCGTGTCATCTGCGCCAACGGAGCGGTGATCGCCCAGCCGGACGGAACGACGCTGCATGAACTGACGATTCCCGCGGACATCGCGCGGCAGGTCGCCCGATTCGCACAGGTGCGCGGGTGCTACTGCCAGACGTACGCGGGCGATTGCTTCTACTATAATCAGCAGGGGGATTATGCCCGCGCATATGCGGAAAGCTCGTCTCTGCGCGGCGTGTACGTCGGCGATTTGGAGCAGCATCTATCTGCGCCGACGACGAAGCTGCTGATGATGGCACCGCCGGAGCAGATTGTGCAGATGCTGGCGGAGGCACAAGCGCAGTTCGGCGAGTCCGTCGCGCTGACCTGCTCGAAGCCATACTTTCTGGAGGTCAATCCCCCGCTGGCGACGAAAGGACACGCATTGTCCGTCTGCGCGGAGGAAATGGGCTTCCCCCTTTCGCAGTGCATGGCGTTCGGCGACAGCCTGAACGACGTGTCGATGCTGCGCGCCGCCGGATACGGCGTGTGCATGGGCAACGGGCGCGAGGATGTGAAGCGCATGGGCTTTGCCGTCTGCGGGACGAATCAGGAGGACGGCGTGGCGCGGTATATCCAGCGGATTCTTTTTGACTGATTTTGCATAGTATTTAGGAGGTTTCCTATGGTACAGGCAGCCGACTTTGCCAAGACGCTTCAATTGACGGTGCTGTCCCCTTCCACGCAGACGGAATGGGATATCCGCACCACCGACCTGAATCGTCCGGGTATGCAGTTCTGCGGCTTCTATGAATATTTCCCATTTGAGCGTCCACAGGTCATCGGCAAGGTCGAAATGACGTATTTGGAGAACCTTGAACCGGAAGTACGCCGTCAAATGCTCAAAAAGTACTTCTCCTTCGACATTCCCTGCGTCATCATCTGCCGCGGGATGCATCCGCCGGAAGAGCTGCTGGAAGCCGCCGCCGCGCGCAATATCGCCGTCTATCAGACCGGAATGGTGACGACGAAGTTCTTCTTCACCGCCATCAACTACCTGAACCGCTGCCTCGCCCCGCGCGTAACGCGCCACGGCGTTTTGGTGTCGGTGTACGGCATGGGCGTGCTGATTACGGGCGACAGCGGCGTTGGCAAGAGTGAAGCCGCACTGGAGCTGATTCGCCGCGGGCATCAGCTGGTGGCGGACGACGTGGTGGACATCTGCCGCGTGTCGGACAACCGTCTGACCGGCGAGTGCCCGGAGATGGTGCGCCACTTCATGGAGATCCGCGGCATCGGCATCATCGACATCCGCGCGATGTACGGCATCGGCGCCGTCGCGCAGAGCAAGTCCATTGACCTTGTGATTCACATGGAGAAGTGGGTCGAGGGCAAGGAGTACGACCGGCTTGGGCTGAATGACGAGTACATCACGATTCTTGGCGTGAAAGTACCCAGCCAGACCATGCCGGTACGGCCGGGGCGCAACCTCGCCATCATCATCGAGGTGGCGGCGCGCAACTTGTCCATGAAGAAGCTCGGTTTCAGCGCCGCACGGGAGCTTGACCGCCGCATGAACGAAATGATCATGAAGCGTTCCAATCCCGACGCGCAGAATCAGGGCTAACGTATTTTCACAATTACAATATACAGGAGGCTTTTTCCCATGATTTATGTTGGTATTGACGTTGGCGGCACGGGCATTCAGGTCGGTCTGGTGGACGAAAGCGGCAAGATTCTGTGCAAGGGCGGCATCGTCACCCGCACGGATATCCCCTTCGACATGCAGGTGAAAGCGATGGCGGACTGCGTGCTGGACACCATCGACAAGGGCGGCTACACGCTGGGTGACGTGAAGGCCATCGGCGCGGGTGTTCCCGGCGTAACCGACCCCCGCACGGGCAATATTGCGTTCTGCACCAACCTCGGCTGGGTGGACGTGCCGTTTGTGCAGGAGTTCAACAAGCACATTGCCAAACCCGTTTTCGTCGGCAATGACGCGACGGTCGCAGGGCTGGCAGAGAGCGTTGCGGGCGTGAGCGCTGGTTCGGACAGCAGCGTGTTCATCACCCTCGGCACAGGCGTCGGCGGCGGCATCGTTTTTAATGGCAAGGTCTGGAACGGCTTCCACGGCGTCGGCAGCGAAATCGGCCACATGATTCTCGAACTTGACGGCGAGCCCTGCACCTGCGGCAACTACGGCTGCGTCGAGCGCTACTGCTCCGCGACCGCCATCATCCGCATGGCGCGCGAACTCTGCGCGGTGCACCCGGAAAGCGAAATTGTGAAGGTGTGCGAGGGCGACCTGAACCGCGTGAACGCGAAGATTGTTTTCGACGCGGCGAAGAACGGCGACGAAATCGCGCTCAAGGTGTTCCACCGCTATGTGAAGTATCTGGGTCAGCTGGTTGCCAGCCTGGTTAACTGCATTGACCCGGAGGTTATCGTGCTGGGCGGCGGCGTAAGCAAAGCGGGCGACTTCCTGCTGGACGCTGTTCGTGCGGAAGCGCGGCGCTATGTGCTGTACAAGACGCTCCCGTCGGCGCGCATTGAGCTGGCGAAGCTCGGCCCGGATGCGGGCATCATCGGCGCGGCGATGCTGGGCAAGTAATTCATCTCCCCAAATAAATTTATCCCCGGAGGCATGACGCTTCCGGGGATGTTTTGTGTCCTTATTTATTCAGGCTGAAGCGGAACGTGTAGCCCTCTTCGCCGTAATGCTCATTGCCAACCCACAGCACCGTCTTGTCCGTGAGGTTATAGACAGCAGAGTGAATCGTCAGCGAGTTGGAATCGCCGGGATTGCCCCAGTCGCGGCGGCTGACCGCATCGAGCAGACCCATCGCCGCTTCTTCATCCGCCACGACGCCGTTCAGCTCCGCCAGACGGTCGCGCAGAAGCTCATAGCGGTCAAGACCCGGTTTGTTCGCGTCCGCCGTGTAGTAATCCGGCGTGATAATGAAGTTGGTAATCATCTGCCAGTCCGTCGCGCCGGAGAGCGGGTCAGCGTCGTTCCAGATGACGTTGAGTTGGCGGTTCGCGCCGTCCGCGTCGTCGTCGCTGCTGTCGGACACCCACTCCAGAATCGCGCTCTTGCCCGTGGAATCCGCAATCATATAATGGAAGCTCGTCTTCGCGGAGTCGTGCAGGTCGTACTTTTCCACCAGTTCGACCGCTTCTTCAACGGAGTCGGCGTAGTCCAGAATCATGCGGAGCATCGTGGTCGAGGTCAAATCCGGCTTGTCGGTCTGCTGATTCGTCGCGGCGACCTTCTCTCCGCCCTGATAGGACATGAAGATGCCGCACGCCACGCCCGCGTCATTCACGCCGTCCAGCGGCGCAAAAGGAGCGGCAAGCGTGAGAATCTTCTGCCCGAAGGTGGTCACGTCCTTCGTGCTGTCCAAGCCGAGGAACTGCAAGTCCACCGTGGAATAGGAAGCATGACGTCCGTTGCCCGGATTCGTGTAGACGATGACGGTGTTCGTCTCGTGGAAGTCGTAGTTGCGGCCGAAAACGCGGTCGCCGTCCGCCGTATCCGCGGTGAAGGCGGAGCAGGCGATTTCCGATGTTTTGATGCTCATGGGGATGATGCCCTTGGTGATGCTGTTCGTGATAAAGGAGATAAGCTCCGTGTCATTGGACGCGCCGCCCTGCGCCAAGAACTCATCGAAATGGTAGCCGCCGGAGACATTCAGCACATACACCGAACCATCCTTATGGCTTTCATCGCGCTGCGTCACCTGCTGAAAGGACAGCAGCGTTGTGATTTCGTCGTGCCAGATGACGTAGACCGTGCCCACCAGCACGATTACCAGCGCCAGCAGGACGCCGAGGATGGTCAGCAATACTTTCTTCGCGGTTGATTTCTTCTTCATGGGGTCAGTTTTCCTCCCGTTGCGAATTTGTT
>ERZ1032581.157-NODE-157-length-13681-cov-9.104066_pt1 | contig 13681 bp, 15 predicted proteins | sample MGYA00517097_ERZ1032581 | MGnify/ENA primary metagenome ERZ1032581 (study PRJEB33719, sample SAMN04261358) | wastewater metagenome | biome: periurban shantytown; feature: human; material: feces | host: Homo sapiens | place: Peru: Lima | collected 2013-01-19 ...
AAAACCCTTTTTGATATCTTTTTTTCCGACTTCAAAAATTGGGCGCAAAAAAGCCTAGAAGTCGTTGAAACTTCTAGGCTTTTCGTGCTGACATCTTCTTTGGTTCAGCTTGATGGAGCAGGGTACGGGAGTACTCCGGCGGCAAAGCCGCCTTCGTGTCCCTGCGCATTTTCTGGCTGCGCCAGAAGGTGCGCTGCCGTGCATCGCGCCCGCCTGACGGCGGGCAAATGCTTGGGATCGAACCAACGGGTCTGCTGCGGGATCCGTACTCCAAAAAGAAATGCCATCCATTTGGATGGCATTTTAATTGAATAGCCTAAAGAAGACGGATTGGCGTCAAAGCAGAAAAACAAAATCGTAACCCAGCGTCAGCGGTTACGATTTTGAACGAAGAAAGACCTTTGGATGTCAGGTGGACGCGCTTGCGCGGTCACCTGACATCCAAAGGTCATTTCTGAGTGGAGCAGGGTACGGGAGTCGAACCCGCCTCAGCGGCTTGGGAAGCCGCTGTACTACCGATGTACGAACCCTGCATTTGACTTGCAAGGGTATTCTATCATCCCGCGGCGGAAAATGCAACCGTTTTCTGTCGCAAAAGGGAAATCTGCCGGCGAGAGACGGGTCGGACTGTCAAGAACTTTATAGAGCCTGTCAAAAGTTTTTTGACAGGCTCAAGCCGCCCGCTTTTCCAAGGAAAAGCGGGCGGCTGCGGTCAAAGCTGCTCCGTGAGCCAGCGGCGCATGTCCTCCTTGCCTTCCTCGCTCAGAGGAAAGACGCGCTCGCCCTCGATCTCGCTTTTTTCATAGCAGAACGGGCCGTGCCAGAACTCACAGCGCATGGAGCTTGCCTCCATGTCGACCTCCTTCGGGGTCTTCATGGTGATCTGCGGTGTGATCTTGAAGCGCAGCGCACCGACGCTGCCGGTAAAGACGTTGTTGTTCTCAAAGCTGTGAAGAACGGGGAGAAAGAGCGCCTCCATTACTGCATCAGATATTCCATCTCGTCAAGCAGCTTGCCGAACAGCTCCAGCGCCGTGTTGACAGGCTCCGGAGAGGCCATGTCGACGCCTGCGCCCTTGAGAAGCTCGATGGGCGTCTTGCTGCATCCGCCGGACAGGAAGCCGAGGTAGCGGTCAACAGCGGGCTTGCCCTCGGCGAGGATCTTGCGCGAGAGCGCAATGGCCGCGGCGTAGCCGGTGGCATACTGGAAGACGTAGTAGTTGTAATAGAAATGCGGGATGCGCGCCCACTCCAGTGCGATCTGGTCGTCGCTGACAACGTCCGGGCCGTAGTACAGCTCGTTGAGCTTCTTATACTCCTGACACAGAACGTCGGCGGTCAGCGTGACGCCCTGCTGGTTGAGCTCGGCGATGCGCAGCTCATACTCGGCGAACATGGTCTGGCGATAGAGCGTGCCCTTGAACTGATCGAGGAAGTGGTTGATGAGATAGGCGCGCTGCTTCTTGTCGGTGGTCTTGCCGAGCAGGTATTCCATCAGAAGCGCTTCGTTGCAGGTCGAGGCGACCTCGGCCACGAAGATCACATAGTCCGAATAGACGGTGGGCTGGGTCTTGGCGGAGAGATAGGAGTGCATGGCATGGCCCATCTCATGCGCGAGTGTGAACTGGCTGTCGAGCGTGCCGGTGTAGTTGAGCAGAACGAACGGATGCACCGGCGTTCCGGCGGAGTAAGCGCCGCCGCGCTTGCCGACGTTTTCATAGACGTCGATCCAGCGATCCTCCAGACCGCGCTTGAGCACCGCGCAGTAGTCCTCACCCAGACATTGCAGCGCGTCGAGAACCGTATTCTTTGCATCCGCAAATTCGATGTGTGCGTCAGCCTCGGCGACAAGCGGCGTGTACACGTCGTACATGTGCAGCTCGTCTACGCCGAGCAGCTTCTTGCGCAGGCGGACATAGCGGTGCATCTTGTCGAGATTCTGGTGGACGGCCTCAATGAGCTGATGATAGACGCTGGTCGGGACCTCGGTCTGATCGAGCGATGCCTCGAGGGGGGAGGCGTAGTTGCGCGCGTTGGCGAAGAACTGGAGCTGCTTGACGTTTGCCTTCAGCGTTGCGGCGCAGGTGTTGCGGAAGCCCTGATAGGATTCATAGTATGCCTCGAACGCATTCTTGCGCAGGACGCGGTCGGCGGATTCCAGGCAGGAAACAAAGGAACCCTGGCTGAGCGGATGTTCGTTGCCGTCCTTGTCAAGGGCGGGCTTGAACTTCAGGTCCGCATTGGAGAACATAGAGAAAATATCGCTCGGGGAGTGCGACATCTCGCCTGCGCCCGCGAGGAGCTTTTCCTGCTCGAGGCTCAGAATGTGGTCGCGCTTGCGGAAGATGCGGTCGAAGTGGCGGCGGTAAAGCGCAAGCTCCGGCTGCTCACGGTAGAATTCCGCCATTTTTTCTTCCGGGATCGAGAGAAGCTCCGGCGTCTCGAAGCTGGTCTTTTCATCGGCCTCGACGTAGGCGGTCGTGAACTGGCCGACCATGCCCTGATAGTGCGAATTGCGGGTGTCCTGATCGCCGCGGCGCATGGCATAGTTGCCAAGACGATCGGCAAGGATGGAGTTCTCGTCCCGCAGCTTCATGTAGGCAAGCAGGTCGGCGGCGGACTGCGAAATTTTGCCCGCAAAACCGGTCAGTGCATCGATCTGCTGCTGGAACTTCACAAGGTCTGCCTGCCACAGCTCATCGGAGCCATAGAGATCTTCCAGACGCCATGTGTTTTCAACAGCGATCTCGCTTCTCTCGGGAATCTTCTTCGACATATAGTAGCCCTCCTGTGTTTTTATTGAAATGAATGCTGTATTTATTGTATCATACTTTTTCCGGTTGCACAATCACACTTCTTTTGTTTTTGCGGCGCAAATTGACAATCTGCGGCAGGGGTGGTATCATGTCGCGTGAGTGTGAAAAAAGAAGCGAGGTTTTGCGACAATGCAGAAAAGAATGCAGCTTCGGGGAAATCTGATGCTCCTGCTCACAGCGATGATCTGGGGCTCGGGCTTTGTGGCGCAGAGTGCCGGAATGGACTATGTCGGGCCGTTTACGATGCAGGCATGCCGGTTTTTGCTGTCGGCGCTTGTGCTGCTGCCGATCATCGCGCTGCGCGACCGTACCGGAAAGAGCGTAAACCGCCCCGTCACGCGGGGGGAGAAAAAGCGGCTGCTTGTGCGGGGCAGCGTGTGCGGGGCAGCGTGTGCGGCGTACTCCTGTTTGTGTCAACATCGTTTCAGCAGTTTGGCCTTATGTATACGACGGTCGGAAAATCCGGCTTCATCACCGCGATGTATATCCTGATCGTGCCGATTCTGGGACTGCTGCTCGGCCAGAAGGTGGGGCGCAGCGTCTGGCTCGGGGTGGTGCTGTCGCTTGTGGGCCTGTATTTCCTCTGCCTGTCCGGCGGCATCGGCGGCGTAAATCTCGGCGACCTTCTGACGCTGGCGTGCGCGCTGTTTTTCGCGATGCACATCCAGTACGTCGCCCGCGTGGGCGGAGAGACAGAGTGCGTGCGGATGTCGTGCGTGCAGTTTCTTGTCAACGCGCTTCTCTCCGCCGTGGGTATGGTGCTTTTTGAGTCGCCGTCGTGGAGCGCCGTGGCAAGCTGCTGGCTGCCGATCCTGCATGCGGGCGTGCTGTCGGGCGGTGTGGCCTTTACGCTTCAGATCGTGGGTCAGCAGTATACCAGCCCGACCCTTGCGTCCATGCTTCTGAGTCTGGAATCGGTGTTTGCGGCGATTTTCGGCGCGATCCTCATCCCGTCGCAGGCGCTTCAGGGGCGTGAGCTTTTTGGCTGCGCGCTGATGTTTGCAGCCATCGTTCTGGCGCAGCTTCCGCAGAAGGGCGCGGCAAAAACCGCCGAAACGGAGCAGAGCGCCCATCGGTGAGGCCAAAAACGCGCCATGTAACGTTTGGTTGCGCAAATGTAAAGCCGAGGTGCTGGCGCGGAAAGAGCTTTTTTGCTACAATAAGCCCACCAAAGCACAGGAGGTCTCATGATGAAATTATCCGATAAGCTCGTCGGGCTGAGAAAGTCCGCCGGAATGTCACAGGAGGAGCTGGCCGAGAAATTGAATGTATCGAGGCAGGCGGTCTCCCGCTGGGAAATGGGGACGGCGATGCCCGATGCGGTCAATATCCTTCAGCTCAGCAAGCTCTTTCATGTCACGACCGACTATCTGTTAAACGAGGAATACGAAAGCGACGCGGATCTGCCGCAGGTCAGAGCGGTCAAGGCAGACGGCGTACACCAGGGCATGATCCTGCTGGTCACGCTGGAGGTGATGGCCCTGATCCTGCAATTTACGGCTGCGATCGTCCTGCAAAGTACGTTTTTCACGGTTTTGAGCTTTCTGCCCTTTGTTGCTGCGGTCGGCGGCTTTGAGTATGCGTATCAGAAAAAAGCGGATGCGCAGAATGAGAAAACAAGGCAGCTTCGCAGGCGCTTTTACGAGATATCCGTGTGGCTCGGGCTCTATTTTCCGCTCCGGCTTCTGGTGCAGGCGTTGATGAACTGTTATCCGCGTCCGTATGATACGCTTGTGCTGGAGGGCGTTCTTGCTGCGGTGTATCTTCTGACAGCTGCGCTGATCACCCTGAGGATAGAAAAACAGCGCCCGCCGGAAAACTGAGCGAATCCAAAAATAAAGCCCGTTCATGGAGAAATAATACCAAAAAATCGCCGCTCCAAGCGGCGATTTTTCTGTATTGACATCTTCCGATTTTGTGCTATATTTGGTAACTCGATGAATGGAGGCGACAGTATATGACACATGATCTGACCAGCGGGAAACCGATGGCGCGCATCATTCAGTTTACGATCCCCGTGCTGCTCGGGCTTTTATTGCAGCAGGTCTACTCGGTCGTGGATACGGCGATCGTCGGCCATGCGCTGGGCGTTATGGCGCTCGGCGGCGTGGGCGCGACGGCGTCGGTGAACTTTCTTGTGATTGGGTTCTGCAACGGCCTTTGCACCGGCATGTCGATCCCGCTGGCACAGAGCTTCGGCGCGGGAGACCACAGGCAGCTTCGCAGATACCTCGGAAACTGCGTCTGGCTCGGTGTGATCGTTTCGGCGGCGCTGCTGGCGCTGACGCTTCCGACCTGCCGGAGCCTTCTGGAGCTGATGGAGACGCCGGCTGAGCAGCTGGATTATGCGTTTGCGTATATTTTCATCATCTTCTGCGGCATTCCCACGACCATCCTTTATAATCTGAGCGCGTGCGTGCTGCGCTCACTCGGCGACAGCAAGTCGCCCGTGTGGTTTCTCGCGCTGGCGTCGCTCGTCAACATCGTGCTCGACCTGCTGACGGTCTGCGTGATGAATATGGGCGTTGCGGGTGCGGCGATCGCGACGGTCGTTTCACAGCTTGTCTCCGGCCTGCTGTGCGTGTGGTACATGCAGAAGCGGTTCCCGGTTTTGCACATGGAGAAGGACGAGTGGAAGCTCCGCAAGGAGGAATCGCTGCGGCTGCTTGGCATGGGCGTGCCGGTCGGACTTCAGTTTTCCATCACAGCCATCGGTTCGGTGCTGCTGCAAAGCGCGGTCAACGCGCTCGGCCCGGTCTGTGTGGCAGGAAACGCGGCGGCGTCAAAGCTGTTCCAGCTCTTTTGCTGCCCCTATGACGCGCTGGCAATGACGGCGACGAGCTTCACAGGTCAGAATCTCGGCGCCGGAAAATATGACCGCATCCGGCAGGGGACGGTCGCATGTACGCTGATCGGGCTGTGCTACTGCGCGATGCATGTGCTGCTGGCGCTGTTCGGGACGCGCTTTGCGATCTGGATCTTTATGTCCGCCGAGGAGGCGCAGACGGTCCTTGCCTACACGCAGCAGATGTGCAATTATGTTGCCTTCTTCAGTCCGCTGCTTCTGCTCGTCAATGTGTTCCGCCTTTCCATTCAGGGCATGGGCTACAGCCGCGCGGCGCTCTGTGCGGGCGTGATGGAGATGATCGCGCGCACGACGATGAGCCTTTGGGCCGTGCCGCACTTCGGCTATACGGCGGCATGTCTGGCGGGGCCACTTGCATGGCTGTTTGCGGATCTGTTTCTGGTGCCTGCCTATTTTGCCTGCCTGCGCGCAAGAGAGCGTCAGGCAGCGGAGGCAAGAGCAGTCGCCGCAGAGGAATAAAGAAAACGGGCTGCCTCAGATAATTCTCTGAAATCATCTGAGGCAGCCCCGTTTTTATAGATCGTCCGCGTCCTGCACCGGAAGCTCATGCGCGTCCTCCGGCTTGCCCGTCCAGCTTCCCTGCGGATCGGTGAAGCTGGGGCCTTCGTTCACGATCGCCTCAACGGCGTCCTTCTCTGCACGTCTGCGTTTTTTCATATGCTCGCCTCCCGCCTCCAGTTTGTGAAGCGGAGGGCATTTTTATACGCGGTGCGGGCCCTTGTGGTCGCAGGTCTCGCGGACGTAGTCCATCTCCGGCGCAAAAACCGCCGGCAGCGCGTATTTTTTGAGCGCCTCGCAAAGCGGCGCGTGCTCCGGTCTCGATGACGGGACGTAGACATCATGCTTCGCGCCGAGCAGCGCGTCCGCGCCGACAAAGCGCACTGCGTCTCCGCCGCAAAGCCCATGTGCTGTGCAGACGGATTCCAGCGCCGCAATGTCGAAGAAGATCATCGTCCTGCCGCAGACGATCTCGATCTGGGCGCTTTCGCCTGCCTGCGGCGGCAGCACGTGGATGGCATCCTCCGGATCCAGAATGTATCGGTTCATATCCTCACCTCACACAAGACGTATGCGCGCGCCGCCCTCATACGCGAGCACGCGCCCGATCCGCTGACACGACGGCACGGCGCTGCGCAGCGCACGCTCGAGCGCGTCCGCATCGTCCGGGTGGACGGCAATGAGCAGCCCGCCAGAGGTCTGCGGGTCGTAGAGCACGTCCTGCACGGCAAGCTCCGTGCTTCCGGCATCGACCCAGCGCTCGGCAAATTTCCGGTTTCGGTACATGCCCTCGGGCAAAATGCCCATCCGCGCAAACGCCAGCGCCTCCGGGATCAGGTCGAGGCGCTCCGGCGCGATCTCCAGCAGCACATCGCTGCCCTGCGCCATTTCGCAGGCGTGACCGAGGAGGCTGAAGCCCGTCACGTCGGTGCAGGCGTGGACACGGTAATGCACCATTGCGTCACGCGCGCCGCGGTTGAGCGTTGTCATGAGCTGCACGGCAAGCGCCTGACCGGCCTCGGACAAAAGCTCCGCCTTTGCCGCCGTCGTCAGAATGCCGATGCCGAGCGGCTTTGTCAGAAACAGCACGTCACCCTCCTGCGCGCCCGCGTTCGTGAGCACCTTGTCCGGATGGACGAAGCCCGTGACGGCGAGACCGTACTTCGGCTCGTCGTCGAGAATGGAGTGCCCGCCCGTGATGAGCGCGCCTGCCTCATAGACCTTGTCGTATCCGCCGCGCAGAAGCGCGTGTACAGCCTCCTGCGGCATGTCGGCGGGAATGGCCATGATGTTCAGGCAGAGCTTCGGCTCGCCGCCCATTGCGTAGACGTCGGACAGGGCGTTTGTCGCGGCGATCTGGCCGAAGGTATACGGGTCGTCGGCGATGGGCGGGAAAAAGTCCACAGTCTGCACCAGCGCCAGCTCGTCCGAGATCTTATAGACCGAGGCGTCGTCACTCCGGTCAAAGCCGACGAGCAGATTCGCGTCCTCATGGACGCGGATGCCCTCGAGCAGCCGCGCCAGCACGCCCGCGCCGACCTTTGCGCCGCATCCGGCGCATTTTGCGAGTTTGGTCAGTTTGATCGAGTCATGTTCCATCGCTCACACCCCCAGTGCGTTTTCACCCCGAAGCGCCGTCAGGACGCCGGAGTGCTCCAAAATGGCCTGTAGGACGCCGCCGCCGATGGCGATGGCCTTGTCCGATGCGGTATAACACGCCGCGGCATCGCCGCGCGGGTCAACGTCACCGGATTTCATCCCCGCCGTCACCGGCGTCCCGTCCGGCAGGATTCCGCGCAGCACGCCCGAGATCGTGCAGCACATCGGCTTTCCGTTCACCGTGCCGACGCATTCGCCCGCCTCGACCAGAGCGCCGATCTCGCGGAGCTGACGAAAGATCCCCGTATCCGGTGCGCGCAGCACGCGCTCACCCGCGAAGCCGCCGATGAGACCGGGAATGTTTGTGTTCGGCAGCGGCGAGCCGCTGCGGATGACGCGCCCGAGCGTGTGCCCGCGCATTGTCTCGATCGCGGCGTGGCAGTCGCGCCCGGCACAAAAGCCCGGCCCGACGCCGATGACGACCGGCGCATCGCTGATCCTTGTGCCGAGATTCCGCTTTGCCAGGATCGCGTCCACAAGCGCGTCCGGCCGCAGCCAGAGGCGGCACGCGCCCTCCGGGTCCGGCAGGACCGGGATCTTTCCCGCCGAAAGCGCCGTGCGCACCTCGGCCTCTGTTTCGCAGCGGACGGCGGTCACGTCCTCCACGGACGCCTCCCCAAGGCGGATGGCCTGAGAAAAGCAGACCGTCCGGCGGATGGCCGTCGGCTGGGGGAGGTCGGTCATGACCACGCGCAGACCCGCGCGCCACAGGCGCAGCGCAATGCCGGAGGCCAGATCACCCGCGCCCCGTATGAGTATCAGCATAGTTGAAGGCTTCCTTTCTGTAATGCGCCGATGCAGACCGGGCAGGGGAGCTCCGCCGCCATGCGTCTGCCGAGCGCCTCTGTCTCTGGCGTGTCGGCCTGATTGAGAAAAACGCGCGTGTGCAGCGCCTCAAGCCGCAGCAGCCGTGCCGCCAGCTCCGGCGTCAGAACTTCGTCCGGCGAAACGCCGAGCTTTTCGGCATACAGCGCCGGCCGGTGCGCCGCCTCACAGATGGGCCTTCCCAGTGCGGAGAGCCCGAATACGCAGATGGTCTGGTTTGCCTCGCGCGGGACGACCGGCTCGTGCGGTGCGTGCGCCTTGGCAGGCAGGCAGTGCGAGCCGTCCGCTTCTGCAAGCACATAGTCTGCCAGCCCGGCAAGCCGCTCAAAGGGCAGGCTTGGCGGGAGAAGCTTTCCGTTTTCCACGCCGGACGCAGTGCAGACGGGACTTTGCGCCTGAAGCGCCGCGCGCAGTGCAGATTCCGACGGGCACAGCAGCACCGGCATGTGCTCCGGCGGGAGAATGTGCGTCGTCGTGCAGACGAGCACCCGCGCGTCTGCGGAAAGCACGCGCGCAAGCGCATACAGAAGCGTGGTCTTGCCGCCGCTTCCGATGATGGCCGTCACGCCGGGCCGGATACAAAGTGCCGCCGATAGTTCCATGCCGCTTCCTCCCGTGATTCTCTTTTCAGAATAGCACAACCCAAAATGCAAGTCAATCGCACGTTGACAGGTGCGGCTTTTTACGCTATGATCGAATTATGGAAAAGAAATTACGACCCGTGATCTCCATCCGCGTGTTCGCGGAGGAGAAATGCTTCGGCCCCGGCATTGCCGCGCTTTTGAGGCAGGTGCGCGAGCACCACTCTCTGCGTGCGGCGGCCATGTCGATGGGCATGGCGTATTCCAAGGCGTGGACCATCCTCAAGGCATCCGAGGAAAACCTCGGCTTCAAGCTCCTGCACTCCACGACCGGCGGCAAAAACGGAGGTGGCGCAACGCTGACGCCGGAGGCAGAATCCATTCTGAGCGCTTATGAGGACTACTGCGCCGCGGTGCGCGCATACGGCGAGAGCCTGTTTCAGGAGAAGTTCCGCGATTTTTTACTACTGTGACCCAAAGATCGAAAGCGGCTGCGCTCGAAGCGCGGCTGCTTTTCGATTTTTTACGGATTTGTCGTGCATTGGCGTGTGCGGCGCTTGCAAATGCGTGCGTTTTGGGGTAAAATAACCCACGTATGGCAATTTGCCGATAAGGAGTGACCCCTCATGAAAAAAATCGAAATTATGGGCTGCGGATACATCGGTCTCCCGACAGCCATTACCTTTACGCTCGCGGGCTATGAGGTCTGCGGCTTTGATATTAAGCCGGAGGTCGTCGAGCAGCTGAATGCCGGACACATCCACATTGTCGAGCCGGGCCTTCAGGACGCCATGACCAAGGCTATGGCGACGGGACGCCTGCACTTTACGACCAAGCCGGAGCCTGCGGACGTATTCATCATCTGCGTTCAGACGCCCTACCGTGAGACGGAGGAGCATAAGCGCGTGTCGGACATGCGCTTTGTGGAATCCGCCGCACGCGAGGTCGGCTCCGTGCTGCGGGAGGGCGGGCTGTGCGTGCTCGAATCCACCTCGCCTCCCGGCTCGACGCGCCGCGTGGAGCAGATCGTCTCGGAGGTCAGCGGCCTTGCGCCGGAGCGCTTCATGACCGCGCACTGCCCGGAGCGCATCATTCCCGGACGGATGCTCATTGAGCTGCGCGAGAACGACCGCATTGTCGGCGCCAGCCGTCCGGAGGCGGCCGAATATGCCAAGTCCATCTATGAAAAGGTCGTCACCGGCGGCACCATCCGCCTGACCGACGATCTGACTGCCGAGATGTGCAAGCTGACCGAGAACACCTTCCGCGACATCAACATCGCCTATGCAAACGAGCTGAGCAAGGTCTGCGACCGCCTCGGAATCGACGTGTTCAAGCTCATCGAGCTTGCAAACTGCCACCCCAGAGTAAACGTCCACACGCCCGGTGTCGGCGTCGGCGGTCACTGCATCGCGGTCGATCCGTGGTTCATCCACGAGAAGTTCGAGGACATCACGCCGCTCATCTGTCAGGCGCGTCTCGTCAACGACGGCAAGCCCGCGTGGGTCGCAGAGCGCGTTGCGCGCGACGTGAAGCCGGGGCAGAAGGTCGCTGTGCTCGGTATGAGCTTCAAGGCCAACATCGACGATACCCGCGAAAGCCCCTCGGTGCTGTTTGCAAATCTCCTGCGGGACAAGGGCTATGAGATCGTGGCCTGCGAGCCGTATATCTGCGGCATGGTCGCGGGGTATGAGAACCATTCGCTGGAGGAGGCGATGGCGCTCTGCGATTACGCCGTCATCACGCTCCAGCACGACCTGTTCAAGAAAAACCGGGCGCTCATCGCGTCCAAGCCCTATTATGACTGCGTGGGTCTGATGGAAAAATAAAAAGCGCGGGACTGCCTCGTTGTGAGGCAGTCCCGTTTGTATATACGCCGGAAGGCTCAATTTGTGATGCGCTTGAAGTTGCCCAAGGTCTCCGTGACCTCGGAGACGTAGGAAAACGTGCCGGGGAAGCTCGCGAGGATCTGCTGGAACTGCACGATCTGGTGGCGATTGACGATGCAGACGAGGAGCTTTTTCTCGCAGTGCGAGAACATGCCCTCGACGGGAACGGCGGTGACGCCGTGGCGCATCTGCCGGAGGAGCACCTGCGAAAGCTCGTCGGCGCGGTCGGTGATGACCTCGAATTTCAGCGCCTTCTTGTGGCCGCGCAGCATGCTGTCACTGATGGTGCTGCTGACATAGCAGTAGATGATGCACATGATGACGGGCTCGAACTTGCAGCCGTAGACAAAGAACGAAATGACGGCAACACAGGCGTTGAGAACGAAGATCACCCAGACAAGACCGGCCTCCGGCCGCTTGCTGCGCACCCATGCCGCGATCAGATCCATGCCGCCGGTCGAACCGCTGCGGCCGAGCAGAACGCCGTAGATAAAGCCGCTGACGGCGCCCGCTGCGATCGGCCCGAGAATGAGGGAGGTACCGTTTTCGGTGTGGTACTGGATGGCGGAGAGATCGACGCGCTTGAGCAGGAGGCTCGCAATGGAAAAGACGACGACGAACACAAGGCTGCGGATGGAAAAGCCGTTTCCGGCGCTTTTCCAGGTCAGAAGAAACAGCGGCAGATTGACCGCCAGCGACAAATAGCCGATGTCGATGTGCAGCAGATACTGGACCATGGTGATGATGCCATTGATCCCGGCCGGTGCGAAGGAGTTCGGAAAGACAAAGATGGCATAGCTCAGCGCCATCAGCACAGCCATGGCGGGGATGATGAGCCAGTCGCTCCAGTGGTTTTTGATGTTATGCATGGCAGACGCCTCCGGGGTTGTTTTCAGCGTGGACAGTATAGCGCCGCAGATGACAAAATGCAAGTAAAATTTCAAGCATTTTTGATAAATGCAGGAAAACTTTCTTACGATTCATTTTCTTTCCCGCATCAAAGCACGAGAAGCACCATAGAAACGCGAAAAGCCGCGCACGGAGCGGCTCAGGTCCGTGCGCGGCAATTTGATGAGGAAAAAAGGGGAATCCAATCTGCATGGAAAGGTGCGTCAATATGCGCTCAGACGCTGCAAAATAGTGGCAGTCTGCGCGCGGGTGAGCGGCTGCTTCGGCATGAAATAGCCCTTGCTGCCCTTCAGGATGCCGAGCTTCGTGCAAAGGCCCACGCCGTCGGCTGCCCAGCGCGAGATACGCGCGGCGTCCTTGTAACCGTCAATGGAGCCGTCTGCCGAGGCCTTGCCGCGCATGACAAGATAGCGCGTCACGACGGTCGCCATTTCCTCGCGTGTGAGGGAGTCGTCCGGACGGAACTTGCCGTCATAGCCGGTCATCAGGCCGATGTCGTTTGCCCATTCGATGTAGGGCTTGTTGGCATCGCTTGAGGAGACGTCGCTCAGCGCGCTGGCGCGCTGGCGGCGGTAGCTGGAGGAGATGCCGCAGAAGCGCCCCAGCGCCGCGACGAAATCGCCGCGTGTGATCTTGTGGTTCGGCAGGACGCTGCCGTCCGCGTCACGCTCCAGATAGCCGTGATCGAGGCAGAACATCAGGGCATTGTAGCCCCAGTGCTGCTCCAGCTTTGACTCGTCGTAATACTCCGAGCCAGCGACGCCCGCGGGGAGGTTGATGCCGGTGTTTTTTGCATCGTAGTAGACCACGCCGTTTTCCGGCGTGATGCCGCGGCGGGTGAGGAGCTGCTCCACGGTGACGAACTCATAGCCCTGCGATTGCAGCGTGTCGATGGCGCGCAGCGCGCCGTTGACCGTCGTCTTGTACACGTCGTGGCAGAGAATGATGCAGCCGTCGTAGGCATTTTTCACGATGTTGTTGTAAACCGTGTCGGCGTTGCGGTACTTCCAGTCCTCGGGATCGACCGACCAGTAGATAAGCGGCGCGTCCACAGCGGATTTGACGGTGCTGTTCGCGTTGCCATACGGCGCGCGGACGTAATAGATCTGCTCACCGCCCGCTGCAACAAGCAGATCCCGCGTGGCGTTGACCTCCTTGCTGACCTGCTCGGCGGTCAGTGTGTTCAGATTCTTGTGGTTGTGCGTGTGATTTGCAAGCTGATGACCGCCCGCAACGATGGCGTCCAGCACGCCCGGATAGGCGGAAACGCGGCTGCCGGTGATGAAAAACGTCGCCTTGACGCCGCGCTGTGCCAGCGCGTCCAGCAGATCGAGCGTATAATCGCCGGGGCCGTCGTCAAATGTAATTGCCATCAGCTTTGCGCCGCTGTCCTGCGGGGCCTCGTCTGCCAGCGCGCCGAGCGGAAGCGACAGCGTGAAAACGGCGCACAGCACCATGCAGACCAGAAAACGAATGATCTTTTTCATAACAGCGCCTTCTTTCTATTTTGACACCATTTTATCATTTCTCCGCTTCTTCGGCAATGCCTAAAGTGAAAATTAAGGCAGCACCGCATAATTCGGCAAGCAGATTCGGCGAGAGATTTTTCGTCAAGTCAAGGTTTGAAAAGCGAAGGAAT
>ERZ1032581.165-NODE-165-length-13319-cov-10.660283_pt1 | contig 13319 bp, 16 predicted proteins | sample MGYA00517097_ERZ1032581 | MGnify/ENA primary metagenome ERZ1032581 (study PRJEB33719, sample SAMN04261358) | wastewater metagenome | biome: periurban shantytown; feature: human; material: feces | host: Homo sapiens | place: Peru: Lima | collected 2013-01-19 ...
CATCAATTGTTCCACCAGATATCAGTGATGTGCACGCTGCATCGCTATACAGGTGTCCTGGACCTTTCGGAGGAGCAACATGGCCATTCCTCTGATTGACCGGATTCAGGAAATACCAGTTGTCCAGCAGGTTGGGGCTGCACGGAAATGCCTTGGTGCCGATGACGTTCCCGGTGATGGAGATGTTCTGCCCGGCGGTCAGCTTGGGCTGCAAGCCCCCGATCCCCGCCAGCAGCGCGCAGAACTCGTCGTAGGTGCCGGTGTAGCCGCCCCGCTTGGCGTCCGCGTAGGCGCTGACAATGCCGAGATTCAAACAGGGTGCGCTCATGCTGTCACTCCTTCCACGTTTTCGTTCGTCAGGTAGGTGCCAAAGAGCATGCTCGCTCCAGCCGGAAATACATCTCGGTTGCAATTGATCTGCGCGCTTCCTGCGTTAACAAAAAAGATATCGTTGCCAACCGTCGAGGGTAACCACACCCGCGTGGTGGCGATGCGGGGCAGTGTTGCTATCCAGCCGTAGTTTACCGGAATATCCTCGCTCGTAGTTATCTGAAGTACGACCTGGACTAAGCGCCCCCATCTCGAGGCCTGCGCTACCTGTATCGTCATCTTCTCCGGATACCGGACTGATATTCCGCTGCTCTCATCATAGATCTCGCCTACGCCCGCAGAGACAGATGCCGCTTCCCACTTGATGGGGCGCCCGTCAGAATCCACCTCCTGCACCCGAGCAACCTGTCCGACAGACGCGCCGGTGATGTCAAGCGTAGTGTCACCGTCCGCGCCCTTGACCACGCCGATGTCCACGCTGACGTCGGGGGACAGCTTGTAGATCAAATGCCCGTCGGCGTCGAGGCTGAAATCAGGCGGCGTGTCGCCGGTGTAGTACAACCGCAGCTGGCCAGACTCCAGGTCCACGTCGAAGCCGAACAGGCCAGACGCTGGCATTGTGGCGCCGTCCGCCCCTACGGCGTAAACGCCCGTGTCGACATACTTATTTCCCTTTGAGTTCCAGACATACCAATTTTTGTTGCTGCCGATATAAGGCGTCCTTACGATGCTGTTTGCCGCGTTTGCAGCGGATGCCGCCGCAGCGCTTGAACTTTTGGCTGCCGCTGCAGCGCTGTTTTTTGCCTGACTTGCGCTACCAGCCGCGCTGCTGGCACTGGATGCGGCCTCTCCGGCAGCAGATCGTGCATCCTGTATGTTATCCAAGATCGCATCAATCTGGCTTTGCAACTGCTCCGCCTGCGAAGCAGGAACGTCCTGATTTACTTCCTCAGTTTCATTCCAGTTGCTTTCCGCAACCTTAAATGTCCCGTAGGCCGCCATTGTAGCGCGTGTTTCTTTTTGTGCAGATGTTGCGGCGCCCTTGATCGCAACCGCCATCCTTCCCGCGTACTTTTTGGCATCGCCCGGCACCGCCACCAGATACACATTCGTCTTTCCGGTTTCCAGCAAATTGGCTGTCAAAAGCGTTTGAACAACGTTTTCACCCAGCGCATCGCAGAACTGTACCGTTTTCGCCAGCCCATCCCACATAGGCGAGAACTCCATCCGCAGCACGACATCATTGTGGCTTCCCGCCGCGCCGATCAGCACCTTGTCACCCGCGATGTATTCATTCTGTATTTTCAGCGGGATCGTTCTTGTCATGTTTCACGTCCTTTCTGCTGAAAGACGGCGCAGCAAGTCAAAAGGGAAGCGCCCCTCCTGCCTTGCTGCGCCGTGTCACAGCTGTTTTTGTGTCTCGCGGTAGTATGCAGTTGTCAGTTCAGCTGCGCCTTGACCGCCTCATATTCCCGGCTCTTCTGCTCCAGCATCTCCGCCGTCGCCGCGTCCTGTGCCATCGAGCGGCGGATGATGTTGTACACCTCGCGGGGAATGCGGACGTGCTTGCCGCGCTGGATGCGGTACACCTTGCCGTTCCAGCCCACCACGATATCGTCCTTGTACCGGTCGTCATCCTTGAACGCCCAGAACGGCACCATGCCGTCGTCGGAGGCTTCACCTGCCGCCATGCCGCGCATAACGGCCTCGGCTGCTTTCGCGGCCTCCTTGGCATCCTCCGCCTCCTTCTTGGCCTGCGCCAGTGCCTCGTTAGCTGCTGCCAGCGCCTTTTCCATCTCCTCCGGAGTTCTCTGCTTCTTGTTGTCAGCCATGCTCATTCCTCCTTGCATTTTGGGTATGCGGAGGGGGAATGACCCCCTCCGCGTTACCGTCAGTTCATCGCGCCGCTCTCAAAGGTAGAGGCGGATTCGATGCGCACCATGTACTGCTCCACCAGACGCTCCGCCACCTTGGTCAACTTCCAGCCTGCGGTGGCACGCTGATCCAGCGGGTCAGCCGTACCGGCAGAGCCGCGCTGCTTGACGATGTGCTGCAAGCCGCCGCCCTCCAGCTCCGTCACGCCGTAGGCGTCTGCGCCGAGGATCAGGGTAGAGTACACGTCGCGGCCATTTGCGCCGCCCTCGCCGGGATACACCACCGTGCCGTCGGTCACAGCGGCAGGTGCCGTTTTCGTAGTGATGGTAGCGGCACCGGCAGCACCTGCGGCAGCAGATTCCACCTCCAGCAGATCCTTGCCGATCAGAATGTCTCTGCCGGTCAGCGCCTTGGCCTGCTTGTCGGTGAGCTTTTCCTTGATGGTAATGACCTTCCCGGTCGCGCTCTTGGCGGTCAGGTTGCGGGCGCTTTCCTCGGCGCCGTCCTCGATCTTCAGGGGAGCGGCGTGGAAGATCTTTGCCTCTGTGGTCTCCACAAAGCGCACGCCCTCGATCTTGCCGATCTCGCCCTCATAGATGCCGTCGGGGTCGGAGTAGGTCTTCACATCCACCCACTTCTTGTCGCTCATCAGGTCGTAGGCGGTGTCGGGATGGATGATACCGGCAAAGTAGCCGTTGATCTTCTGAGCGTTCATGACCTTCAGGGCGCGTACAGCCTTGCGGATGTCGTCCACCGTCAGGTACTTGTTGTTCTCGGCGGTGCTGTCGCCGCCCACCAGCTCAGAGCGATCCTTCGCACCACCGGCGTACACCACGTTGGTGCCGCCAGCCAGCACCTCGCGGGTGATGGTGTCGGCAGTACGGCCCGCCTGAGATGCCAGCAGGCGGGTGGCCTGCACCAGGTTGTTGTCGATGGCCGTCAGCTCCAGAATATCAGACAGCTCGACGAAGCCGCCGTACTGCTTGATGGTGGCGCGGATCACGCCCATGCTCAGCTTCTGACCGGCGGGGGTCACACCTTCGGTCAGCGGAACCAGCGCCTTGGGCAGACTGTCGTACTTTCTGAACTCGATGGTCTTGCCGCTGTTCTTGGGGATGGGGTGCTTCTGGCCAAACTGGTCATGGATCAGCTCCGGCTCTGCGAGGTTGATGAGGCGCATAGAGTAATACACCTTCATCTCGTCGCTGAGACCGGGATCCAGCGTGGTATTGGTGTATGCGTCAAACAGGTTCAGCACCACCGGCATCAGGAACAGGTCGTTGTAAATTGCGTTCATGTAATAGCTCCTTTCCGCATATCGCAGCGGAGCCGTAGGTCAGAAGGAAATGCGTTCGCCTCTTGCTACTCTCCGCTCGATCTCCTCAAAGTCCGCTCTCGTCAGCTTCGAGGGATCCGTCTTTGTAACAAACGCGCTGTTGGAGCTGGTGCCGTTCTCACTGGGACGATTGCCCTTGGCCCGGACGTTGTCGGCCACCTTCTTCTCCGTGCTGGCGGCAGCGGCCTGTACCGCGTTGCCCATCAGCTCGTCAAAGTGTAGCACCTTGTAGGCGTGCTCCATCGGTGTACCGGCTTTCAGCAGGTTCACAAACTCGTCGTTTTGCAGCTCTTGCACAAGGTCAAAGTTCTGGTACATGGGATTGCCCCTCATGGCCTCCGCCTCCATGTACCACTTCTCGCTCTGCGCCCGGATCTGCGCCTCCTGCTGCTGCATCTGCTGGCCGCGAAGCAGCTCGGCGTTCTCCCGCCGCAGACGGCGAAACTCCTTGTACTGCTCCTCGCTCATGCCCGCCTCCTCGGCGGCTTCGCTCCAGTAGGCGTGGTCGTTGTCCACGGCCTCCAGCAAACGCTTTGCGTCCCCGTCCGCGATGCCGTAACGCTCCATCAGCGTATCCAGTACCGGCTGGTAGGACTGCATCCGCTTCTCCGTCTCCCGCGCCTCCTTGAAGCGCCGGTCGATCATCCGCTGTGTCTCCTGGGTGTACAGATCCTTGTACTCCCCATTGATCAGCTCCCGGAAAGCCTTTTTCTTGGCCTCCAGCGCGTCGGACGTGGTCTCCACGTCCTTCACCTTATCCTCAGTCCCGGCGTCGGACTGTACTTCCGTCTGGCTCTCCGCCTGTTTGCCATACTTGACGTTGGCCAGTGCGCCCGATTTGCTCTGGCGGGTGGCACCGGAGCTTGCCTGTGTATCGCCCTGTGCGGTGGCAGCTGTCGCCCCATCGCCGCCCTCGCCTTCAAAGAGGCAGAGGGAGATTCTGTAAAGGTACATATCTGTTCCTCCTTTGATTCGCGGGCATATCGCTCCCGTGCAGCGCTCCCTATCCACCCTTGCGGCGGGCGGCGGCTCTTCACCGCCGTCACACCGCGCAGGCAGGGAGGAAGTATCTATATCATAGAAAGGGGGCGCGGTCTCCCGCACCCCTAAAACGAAAAATATTTTTATTTTTTTTCGAATTTTACGGAGATCGCCTCCGGCTTTGCCATTTCCAGCTGCAAAAAGCCGATTTCCAGCAAGTCATACAGCCACCTCCCGCCGTGCCAACGCAGGTACGCATCCCCGCTGTCCAGCCGTTCCAGCACCAGCTCCGCCTCCTGCGTGTTGTGCAGCCAGCCCGCCGCCGTGTACAAGAGACAGCTTACCGCCGCACACACGTCAGGGTATCCCGTGGCGTGTCCCTTGCACCTCACGGAGCAGCTGTCCCCGCTATGCAGTGTTACCTCCGTCATACGCTGGGCGTGCTCCGCTTTGCCAATGCCTGCCCGTAGCCGGTCATAGGCGTCTGCGCCTGCATGATACCGCTTGCAAGCTGGCTGGTGGCTTCCGCAGGTGCGCCGCCGCCAGTCTGCGCCGGTGCAGCGCCCGCGCCCTCCTGCGGCAGAATAGCGCCCGTCAGCATGGAGATCTGCGACTGCATCTGCATCAGCATATTCAATAGCGTCTGCCCCTGCATCACCTTTTCCCGCACGGTCTGGATGCCCTCGAAGTCCATCATCTCCAGCGCCGTCAAACTGGCCTGTGCGTTGTCAGGATTGAAAAAGCCCAGAGAGTACAATTCCTTTGCCCGCTCGTTCTGCTCCATGCGGGAAAAGGGATTCTTTTTCTGTGCCTTGATTTTCAGATCGAACACCGGCTTGCGAAACATCTCATTACCCATCGTGTCCAGCCCCGTCACCTGATCCTGCAAGTCCGCGTTGTCGAAATCTACAAACTGATACTCGTTGCCCTCGCCGGTAACGCGGAAGCTGCGGCTTACATCGTAGAATTGCCGCATCAGCTCCACGCACAGCGTGTTGATCTGGGTATAAGCGCGGTAGCTGGCGGCGATCATGTCACGGCTTGCCTTGTTACCGGCCTCCTGCAAGGCGGCAATCGCCGCTGCCGCCGTCACGTTGGTGGTGCCGCCGGAGTTCACGTCCCGGTTCGCCGCCGTGTCCTTCATTTCCTCGATCTTCATCTGCGCCACCGTGACGTAGATATCGGAAAGAGGCTGGGTGACGATCTCCTTAATCCGCTGGTCGCCGATCTCGCCGTTGACGTGTACCAGAGGGCGATTCCAGTCGATAAACTCCTGCTCGTTAATGGCCGTGCTCTCCGACACAAAGAAGCGCTTTTTGGTCGCCATCATCGCGTTTTCCAAAATGTTGGCGCTGAGCTTGTCAATGTACAGCTGGGGGTCTTTGCAGATTGCCACATAGCCGAAGCCGATAGGCGTACCCTTTTCCGGGTACATCACATCCAGCACAACAGGGTACATACCGTGGTCGTAGAATCCACGCTCCCGATACTCCGGATCATTCTCGCTGGCGTACAGCAGGGTGGAGCCAACAAACTTGACGTAGTGCAGCGCCGTCCTGCCGCTGGGCGTCTTGACCTTGTAATACCAGTCCACTACCACGCTTTTCTCGCTGGTATCCACGGTGTCGTCGTAGATGTACTCCTTTACGTCCACGACCTTGCCCTTCTGCTTGCCCTTGAGTTGGGGGTATTCGCTGTCCAGCAGGTCGTTGTCCACCAGATCCACAATAAACAGGTTCCGGCTTTTCTGGATGTCCGTGATCCCCGGCTCCCAGAACAGATTCAGCAGGTCGATATCCCGAATCTCGATGTCGCCCAGCCCGTTGTCCTTCTTGCTGTCCCAGAACACGCCGTACACCGCCGTGCCGTGCTTCAGCTTTTCCCACCAGTTGTCGGAGTACACCTGCTCGAAATGGTTGTACTCCTGCACCACCGGCAAAATCTGGCTCAGCGTTTTGGCGCTCTGCTCGTCGCTTTTCTCACGGGGCAGCACCACCGGCTCCGGGTAGTTGTCCATCGCGTCTGCGTGCTTATTTTGGATGGTGTTAAACAGCCACGCCGACGTAGGCTTTGGCTGGGGAGGAGAGGAGAGGACTTCCTTGCCGCTCTTGTCCACCAGCTTGGCCTTGCTCTGCCCGATGCCCTCCCAGTGCCTCAGCTCCCACCACAGCTCGTCGTTGACCACCCGGCTCTCCAAATTGCCCTTGCCGCGTTTATACCGCGTCAGCAGGTCGATCCCGCGCTCCACGTCCTTTTCTGTGATGGTGGGCGTGTCGTCCGTCCGCTCCAGCAGCATCGCCGCCATCTCCGGCGGCATACCGTCCTCCGGCACAATGCCGGGGATGCCGTATCTCTCCATATCCTTTGCCCCCTTAATAGGTCTGATAAAATGCGTACCGGCTGGGCCTGTACTCGTCCTCCGTGTCCAGCGGCGAATAGGGACGCTCTACGATGTGTCCCATGTCCCTTGGCCCGATGGGGTTTTTCATACAGACGTACCGCAGCTGGTCGTAGATATGATCCTCTCCGTCCGTGTCGATGTCCTCCACGTCCGTCTGGTCATAGACCAGGTTCGGCACTGTCCGAATAAAGTTCTTGCAGGTGTCGAACACATACAGCATCGGCACGCCGTCTCCGTCGAACGCCAGCCGGTGGTGGATCTGCATCTTGCCGTTGATCCGTGCGTGGTCGCCCTTTTCAAAGTAGACCCGCTCCCGCTCCATCAGCGCGCCCACGCTTTCCGTGCCGTCGCTCTGCCAGATCGCCGGGTCGCCCACGCGGTGTATGTCTCGCCCCCGCAGGTTGGGATCGTCCGCCTCAATGCGCCGTATCTCCTGCGCCACCTTGGTCGGCTCCCACATCACGCCACGGTTTGGCGTCCCGTTGCATCCGTAAAACTCCCGGATATGGTACATTCGCCGGTTTCTGTCCACCGCGTACCACCCCACGGAAAACGGGCGGGAATAGCCCCAGTCCAGCCCGCACCAGATCACCCAGTCGTCCGGTATCCGGAATGGCTCGATGACATGGGTGTTCTTCCTGTCCAGATAGTGCTCCCGATCATTTTTCCACTCGGTGAACACCTGCCCCTCGAAGCTGTCCCAGTTACCGTACAGCAGGGCGTTACGCTCCGCCTCCGGCATACTGGCCAGCCGCTGCACATACAGCGGGTCATTCTCCATCAGGATCTTGTTGTCAAACACCGAGGAGGGAACGAATATCCGTTGCTGCTGCCCCGTGTGCTTTTGCCCGTCCGGCGTATACCACACCGCCTCTTCCGTGATGGGCTGCATCGGCGGCGCCGCCGTGATAAACCGCTCCTTGACCCATCCATGCCCGATGTTGCCGGGGTTGGCTGTGGAGCGCATATACACCCGCGTCCCCGCCCCGTTGGGACGGTTTCGGGATTTTAGGTAGTCGTACTCTTCCTGCGTAAAGTGCGTCAGTTCGTCGAACGCGATAAAGTCATACGCCTGCCCCTGATACTGTATTTTGTCCTGCGGACGGTTCATGCTGCCGAACACGATCTGCGCCCCGGACGGAAACCGCCATGTGTGGTTACTGCCGTTGTACCGCGCCTTGGGATACGCACGGGGGTAGTAGTTCAGCGTCTTGTCGATCAGCTCCCGCAGCTGCGGAAACGTTTTGCGCAGAATCAGCGCCTTGTACCACGGTATATGCACCTGACGCAGCGCCTCGATGACCAGCGCGTCGCTCTTGCCGCCGCCCGCCGCCCCGCCATACAGGGCTTCATATTCCGGCCTTGCCATAAATACGGCCTGCCGCTCCTGCGGCTTCCACACGATCTCAGGCATCCGTCTTTACCTCCGGCATCAGCACCACGCCGCCACCGCCGCTGTCCGCAGCAGACCCCATCGTCGTCCACTTATCTATCAGTGTCCCGATCGCCGTCGTGATCTGGCTGGGTGTCGCCTCCGCCAGTTTCTCCGGGTCGTTCAGCACCGCCAGCCCTTTTCCAATGATCTGACATACCGTCTCTCGCTGGGCATCCATGTACGCCAGCACGTCCACCGTGTTCTCTTCCTTTTTTTGTTCGCACTTTTCCACAATGTCTGCATTCGCCCGCACCAGGTTTTTTACGGTTGTCGCAGACACACCGTTGATCTTCGCGGTGGCGCAGTAATTGTTGGTCTGGACATAGTCCGCCAGTATTTTCTTTTTCTGCCGGTCTGTCAGACGCGCAGCCATTGTCACCACCTCGCCGCTTTTATTTGCTACCAGCCCCCACCCCTTGGCCTTACATAGCAGACTTTACCCGCCCCGAAGGGCTACAACGCCGCCCACATTGGGCGTTATTCTTTCCATTTGAGTTGCTTACACAATTAGCCGTACAGAACCGGGCAAGCATACTACCCTACACAACGGCCTTGCCCAAGGGCAGCCGTTACCTCACCACTTCCGCATACCTTTCGATGAACACGCCTCGGAGTTCGCTCTGCATGGTTCTGTACGCGCTAACCACGGAACTTTACAGCCCTGCGCCGGTACGTCGGTCGCATCCGTTCATCTTTACAAAGCCGGTGCCAGCCAATACATAAATTTCTTCGTCCTGCCGCTTTCGTACAGCGCACAGGAAAGACCACTTTCGCAGGCTTACGCTCCGTGCGGCTGCGAGGCAAGAGGTCACGCCTATGGTGCAGACGGCAGGATTTGAACCTGCGACATACCTCCCTGCGCGGTGCTCTACCGACTGAGCTACGTCTGCATATTGCCCCGTCAGGGCGGAGCCGAAGCCCCGCCCACCGGGTAGAAAAGAGGAGAAAAGAAATGAATCGGCACGGGCAGGTTGCCCCTGCATATCCAGCATACCTATATGTATATCGCCCGCGCACCCCTCAAACGGAAAAATTTTTTGAATTTTTTTATTTTCCCTCTTGACGTACCACGCAATGCGTGGTAGTATATAGACAGATCAAGGAACAGTGCAGCCGCACAGCGGCAGAACGGGAGGAACAGAACATGAACGCACAGGAATTGATTTTGCGGTACAGAATCGCCCTTAAAATCGACGAACACGGCCAGCCCACCGGAAATCTGGTTGTGTACCGCGCCGACAAAGCAGCTCTTGCCGCTATCAAAGCCGCAAAGCCGGAGATCGTGTCCATGCTGCTGGAGCAGCGCGAAGTCGGTATCCGCGCAGAGCAGGAGCGACAGAAGAAAATCGCCGCCATCCCCGGACTGCGGGAGATCGAAGCCGCCCGTGCCGATCTGGTAAATTGGAAACTGGAATTTGACGCCAGTTTTGACAGCGAGAACGGCGGCGGCGTGGGTGTCCGTCCCAAGCCGAAGTATGACATGGATGCCATGTACGCCCAGTACCCCTGCGCCAAGGCGTATTTGGACGCGCAGGAGTTCGCGGCGTCCGAAAACGACGCAAAATCCGCAGCTGGCAAGAAGGCGCTGGACGCCATCATCAACGGCGAAAACTACGAACAAGCCATCGCCGCCATGAACAGCGACTGGGCGACACAGTGCGAATCCCGCCTTTGGGACTGAGGGAGGAGTTATCGTGAAAAACATGGAGATCAACACCCACGGACGAAACATCAACATGGAGGACTTGGCAAAAGCCTCCGACTACACCAAGGGCCTCGGCTCCCGCACTGGGGAGTACGCAGAGATCTTTTACGACAAGGCCACCGGCGAAGTCTGGGGCGCGTACCACTGGGACCGTGAGGAGTGGACGGTCTACCACGACGCTGACGTCACGAAGGTTGGTATTGCGGTACGATACAAGACCCAGCAGCAGATCGCGGACATGATCGACAATACCCTGACAGAGGACGAGCGGACCGAGCGCGAGAACGCCGCATATCTGGCGGGCGGAGCATGGTCATGATGGTGCTTGACATTTCCCGCGCAGCGTGGTAACCTATTCTCGTCGGATGCAGGAGGCGCTTGCATCCGTGGATTGAAAAGGTGAGAAGGACAAGTCCTTCAACTGCGGGAAGAGCACCGGTCACCGGTGCTCTTCCTTTTTCACATTTTTACCTATGAAAGGATATTAAACATGACAGACAAACTGTTTTGCACCCTTTTCGCCGCAGCACTCGCCGTCGCCGACCGAGACACCTTTGTCTCCGACTGGTCGCTGTCCTCCGTCTGGGGCGATGCCCCGGACGCGGCCATCCCCGCAGACCGCATCGACCTGCTGGCGCGTCTCTGGGACGCCGCCCACCTGACGATCCACGACATCCGGCAGCACACCGGCCTATCTCAGGCGGCCTTTGCCACCCGGTACTGTATACCCACCCGCACACTGGAGGATTGGGAGCGCGGCGTGAGGAGCTGCCCGGACTACCTGCGACTCCTGCTGGCGCAGGCATCCGGCCTTTACACAAGACCATGACGACAAAAAGAGGACACCATGTAGGTGTCCTCTTTTTCATGTCAGAACTTCCGCCCCAATGCGGCCATGATCTTCTTGTCCACTTCCGTCAGTGTAACCAGCGCGTATTGCAAATCATAATCCATCGGAGGAGGCCCCGGCAAATCGCACTGTATAATATCCTCCGGGAAAAACGTCTCCCGAATGCCCTTGCACTCCGCTATTTCCTTGGCCACGTCCTCGTCCGTATAGCCGCCCAGCTCGTGGATCATGCGGACGCGCAGGCGTTCAGCCCAGTATGGCATGGTCATTTAGGCACCCTCCAATTCTTTCAGCACTCTCCGAATCACGTCTCCGCCGTAGGCGTTTTTAGTCAGCGCCAAAAACTCCTGCAGCGTCATGGCGGCATGCTCCACGTCGATGCCGTGGTCGCGGGCAAACTGCCGGCGGCCCATGTCGCAGCTGCCGGTGAGCCGATGGTGCCAGTCGTAGAAGTACTGCGCGGGGTACGCCTTTCCGTCCTCCGTCTCCCGCAGAAACGCCGCGATGCGCTCCTCCTCCGACATATCCTCAAACAGTTTGTCGCGCAGCGCCGCCATAGCATTGCCCAGCGTCTCGCCGTGGGCAAAGCAGTTGTCCTGCTTGACAACGTAGCAGGGCGTGGTGGTCAGGTCAAGGTTCAGGATCGCGCCGTGCGCCACGTTCCACCGCACATGGCGGAGGATCGTGGGCACGTCGTCGATGGTATACACCGGTTCGCCGTTAAAGGACTTTATGCCGTCGCCGTAGCCGTCGCCGTCGCCGCCGCCGTCGCCGTAGCCGTCGCCGTCGCCGGAGCCGTAGCCGTAGCCGTAGCCGGAGCCGTCGCCGTCGCCGTAGCCGTCGCCGTAGCCGTAGCCGTAGCCGTCGCCGTAGCCGGAGCCGGAGCTTACAGACAGGAATGCTTTGATCTTCTCCTCCAGCGTGCTCATCGCTTCCACTCCTTCACGCCGATGATGGACGCCGCGGCCCGCTCGGTGCAGGGGATCACCTGAATCACGCCGGTCACATCCATCTCCGGCACCACCACGGTGAACTTGCAGTCGCCGGGGGTTTTGGTGCCGTCCATAGCCAGCTGCTCGATGGCGCACGCGCCGTTCCAGTACCACAGCTTGCGCACGTTGGTCATGGTGGCCTCGGTGCCTCTGCGCTCCTTGATGGCGCCGAAAAACACGCCTGCGCGGTCGCACCGCACGATGTACATCTGCTCTTTCTTCTCGTTCATGGTCTTTTTCCTCCGTATTTTTTAATTTCACCGGTGTCCCGGCGATTTACTGTTTCCATCTGCACCCGTCACAGGCGCCCTTGTGTGCTTGTTTGTACTTCCCGCAGTATTGGCATAGCTCGTTGATAAGGGCCTTTCGGTCTGCCGCCAGCTTCTCGTTTGCGGCCATCAGCCTACTGTTGGAAGCGTCCAACTGGTCATAACCGTTGTAAAATGTTTTGATTTCATTTCGCGCGTCTGTCAGCTCTGCGCTCATCTTCTCGATCTGTGCATCCCGCCGCAGTACGGTGTCCAGCAGGGCGGCGTTTGCCTGCAACAGCGCCTCGATGTGCCGCTGCTGGTTCTCGATCAGGTCAGCGGCGGCGGAAAGGTTGTCGCCCAGCATAATAATAGACGATCCCCACTCGTTACCAACCGCTCGCTCAGCATGCTCCCGCAGCGCGGTCACGATCTCATCTCTTGTCATGTCATTCCTCCTCGCCAAATGGCAATCATGCTGGGAAACGGTGCCGTACCCATCGGCTTGCCGTCCAGCTCGAATTTCAGCCTACCACGCAGGAAGCGGATCTCTGCCTTGCCCAGAATATAGTCGTGAAAGCTGGCACGGTCTGTCCGTGCGGGGATCAGAAGCACCACCGTTGTCCCCGGTTTCTGTCCTTCGCGGTAACACTTCTCCGTCCACAGTCCGGTTTCCTTGCTCCCGTAGGGCGGGTTACAAAACACCGTTTCGCCCCCCCAATTTTGCCGCAACCCATCATCGCTTTGCGCGAAATACCGCGCACACTTGTGGTTGCCGTCACTGGCGGCGGCATCCAGCGTGAAATGAAACTCCGCGTCCAGCTCGTCAAACAGCTTTTGCGGCGTTTCCCAGAAATTCTTGTCGCTGGAAAACAAAGCGTCGTTTACCATGTCATTCCTCCTCTCGCATCTCCGCCCCATTGCTCCGCCATAGCTTTGGCGATGCCGGGAAAGGTCTTGCTCCTGGCTTTTGATCTTTCTTTACTTGGAGAAAGCCAATACAACTTATTTCTATCCCGATCTGGCAACTTTAAAAAACCTTCTTTCACGTTCTTCGTTTCTTTCAGCAACGGAAGCCCCTTCAACCACAGGCAGGTGCTTTTTTCTTCCAAATGCCCAAACTGCCACGGGTGAACACACTGGTCTGCTTTTCTGTACAAAGAAGC
>ERZ1032581.168-NODE-168-length-13297-cov-8.752379_pt1 | contig 13297 bp, 6 predicted proteins | sample MGYA00517097_ERZ1032581 | MGnify/ENA primary metagenome ERZ1032581 (study PRJEB33719, sample SAMN04261358) | wastewater metagenome | biome: periurban shantytown; feature: human; material: feces | host: Homo sapiens | place: Peru: Lima | collected 2013-01-19 ...
TATTTCTCATGGAACTGGCAGGTGTGAAGTGAAGCCGCGGGTCAGGGAAGTCATCGTAGTAGAGGGGCGGTACGACAGAAATACGCTCCTGCAGGTAGTGGATGCCACTGTGGTGGAGGTGGGCGGCTTCGCCCTGTTCAACGACCGGGAGAAGGCGGCGTATCTCCGCCGTCTGGCGGAGGCGCGGGGCGTGATCCTGCTGACCGACCCGGACGGCGCGGGCTTCGTGCTCCGCAGCCACCTGAAGGGGCTGCTGCCCCCGGACAGAGTAAAGCAGGCGTATGTCCCCGACGTGTACGGCAAGGAGAAGCGCAAGAGAAAGCCGGGGAAGGAGGGCAAGCTGGGCGTGGAAGGTATGACGCCGCAGGTGCTGACGGACGCTCTTCGCCGCGCCGGTGCCACCTTCGAGGGGGAGGACGCACCCCGCCGCTCCGCCGGTATTACGAAGGCGGATCTTCTGGACAAGGGACTGATCGGCCCCGGCTCCGCCGAAAGGCGGGCAACGCTGCAAAGGGAGCTGGGTCTGCCCGCACGGCTGACCGCCAACGGGCTTCTGGAGGCGTTGGATCTCCTGCTGACCCGGGAGGAATTTGACGCCCTGTGAGTTTTTTGCAGGAGGGAGGGCAAACCTCTTGCAATTCCCCTCATGGGCGGTTATAATTAAAAATTGCTTTTGCACAATATTACGACATACAAGGAGTGTGAGAAAGATCATGGCCGAGGAAATCAAGACCCCCGAAACGGAGGAGTCCGGCAAAAACTTCATTATCAATTTCATCGACGAGGACATCGCAGAGGGTGGTCAGTTCCAGGGAATGACCGTCCACACCCGTTTCCCGCCGGAGCCTAACGGCTATCTGCATATTGGACACTGCAAGGCGCTGACCATCGACTTCGGCACCGCTGAGCGCTACAACGGCCTGTGCAACCTGCGTATGGACGACACGAACCCCACCAAGGAGGACGAGGAATTCGTGGAGGCCATCAAGCAGGACATCCACTGGCTGGGCTTTGACTGGGGCGACCGCTTCTTTTACGGCAGCGACTACTTTGAGGAGGACTACCGCCAGGCGGTGCTGCTGATCAAAAAGGGGCTGGCCTATGTGTGCCAGCTGACACCGGAGGAGTTCAAGGCCAACCGCGGCGACATCGGCATCCCCGCCGTATCGCCCTACCGGGATCGGCCCATCGAGGAGAGCCTGGACCTGTTCGCCCGTATGCGGGCTGGGGAGTTCCCCAACGGCGCCATGACGCTGCGGGCCAAGATCGATCTGGCCAGCGGTAACTTCAATATGCGTGACCCGGTCATCTACCGTATCAACCACATGAGCCACCACCGGCAGGGAAACAAGTGGTGCATCTATCCCATGTACGACTTCGCACATCCTATTCAGGATGCGCTGGAGGGCATCACCCACAGCCTGTGCTCGCTGGAGTTCGAGGCGCACCGGCCCCTGTACAACTGGGTCATCGAGCACTGTGAGCTGCCTGCCCATCCCCGGCAGATCGAGTTTGCCCGGTTGGGCATCGACCACACGGTCATGTCCAAGCGGAAGCTGCGCAAGTTGGTGGAGGAGAACTATGTCTCCGGCTGGGACGATCCCCGGATGCCCACGCTGTGCGGTCTGCGCCGCCGGGGCTATACCGCCGCCGCCATCCGCAGCTTCTGCGAGCGTATCGGCGTGGCCAAGTCCCCCAACACCATTGAGTACGGCTTCCTGGAGCACTGCCTGCGGGAGGACCTGAACGCCCACGCGGAGCGAACCATGGCGGTGCTGCACCCGGTGAAGCTGACGGTGACCAACTATCCCGAGGGCAAGAGCGAGGTATTCACGGTGGAGAACAACCCCACCGACCCGGCGCAGGGCACCCACGACATTACCTTCTCCCGGCATCTGTGGATCGAGGCGGAGGACTTTATGGAGGTCCCGGTGCCCAAGTACAAGCGACTGACCCCCAACGGTCCGGAGTGCCGCCTGAAGGGCGCGTATCTGGTGCAGTGCACCGGCTGCGTGAAGGACGCGGACGGCAACGTCACCGAGGTGCTGTGCACCTATGATCCGGAGTCCAGCGGCGGTGATCCCGCCGACGGCCGCAAGGTCAAGGGTGCCACGCTCCACTGGGTGGACGCGGAGAACTGCATGGACGCGGAGGTCCGGCTGTACGACAACCTGTTTTCCGACGAGCAGCCCGACGGCCCGGACAAGGACTTCCTGGACTGCCTGAACCCGGAGAGCCTTACGGTGCTCACCGGCTGCAAGGTGGAGCCGGAGATGCGGAAGGTGGCGGAGGCATTCGACAAGCAGGCCGACCGCACCGGCGTCAACGCACCCACGTTCCAGTTCATGCGTGTGGGCTATTTCTGCCTGGACAACCGTGACAGCTCCGCGGAGCACATGGTGTTCAACCGCAGTGTGTCGCTGAAGGACAGCTTTAAGAAGTGAGAAAAAGCACCCCGCAGGGGGTGCTTTTTTTCTTGTGTGATTTAAGCGCCGGACCTCGAAGGAGGTCTCGGCCAGGGTGTTGTCGGCGGTGCCCACCTGAAGGGCTACGGTAAAGATGCCCGAAGCGCTGTCGTAGCGCAGACTGACATCGCGGACCCGGAGACCCCGGGGATAGGCGGCGCTGCTGAGCAGTCTGGTGCTGCCCAGGGTGAGCTGGCCGTCGGCATCCACCTGAAAGGCGGCGCCCTCGCCCTCCACGCTGCCCAGGTCCTGAATGAAGATGTGGTCCAGACTGCCGTCCGCGCCGGGGGTCACGGTGCCGCAGAAGCGCAGCTTGTCGCTGATAACGCTGGTAAGGGTGGAGCACAGCTCCTGGGCCTCGGACAGCTGCATGGAGCTGTTGTAGGTGCGGCCGGCGAAGCGGACGCCCACGGTCAGCAGGGCGCTGACGAGCAGGACGATGAGAACGGCGCACAGCAGCTCCGTCAGGGTGAAGCCGCGGCGGTCACGAAGCTTGTTCATGGCGCGACCTCCTCGTAATAGAGGCAGCCGTTGTTCTCATAGACCTGCACGGTGGTGCGGCCGCTGCGGGTGCCGCCGCCGGAGGCGGTCAGGACGGCGGTGCCGTTCGACACCGCGCTGCTGTAGTGGAAGGAGATGTCGGCGGAACGGACCTTAGCGTTGATCTTGGCGGCGGAGACGGCGGCGGTGGTCAGAAACACGAAGGTCAGTACGATGATCAGGATGGAGACCAGCGTCTCTACCAGTGTTTCGCCGCGGGTGCTGTTCAGCTTTTTGATACGACCGCCTCCTTTTCGATGGTGGCGTTGTCCGGCGACCAGGAGATCGTTGTTGTGGTCGTGGTGACATCGCGGACCCAGAGACCGCCGCCGCTGACGGTGCTGACAGCGGGGTCGGCCTTGTTTTCGCGGAGCGTCAGCACCAGGCGGCAGTCACTGTCGCCGCCGTCGGCCAGGTGCAGGACGATGGTGATGTCGTAATTGGGCGCCATGGTAAAGACGGCGGAGACATCGTCCAGCCCGTCCACGGAGAGGGTGATGGTGTCGGTAAAGCTCCTGCCGCTGTCCCTGTCCACGGCGGCCTTGCCGGCCTTGAGCCATGCGGCCGTAAACCCGGTGGGCGAGGTCGTTTCGCGGCTCGTTTCGGTGGAGGTGTCATTGGTATAGGTGGTCTTCACCGTCTCCTGGACAAAGGAGGCGTTCAGGATATCATCACGCAGCAGACGGGCCGCGGAGCTGACCGTCAGATACGCCTGCCGGGCAGCCCGGTCATTCTCCAGACGGCGGGCCGAGGAGGTGGCGGCGGTGAGGATCACCGCACTGACCATACTGGCCGCCAGCAGCAGAAGGAGGGCCATCATCAGCGTGGCGCCCTGTTGGTTTTTCAGTTTGTGCACGGGAGGGCCTCCTTTCTGTGGTGGGTCATGGAAGGGTGTCCGGTGACGGCTCGGGCGTGGGATCGGTGCCGGAGCTGCTGCTGTCCGGGGCGGATGGATCGTCGGAGGGCGTGTCCTCCGGGTCCTTGCTGCCGGAAGCGGGGGTATCGGCGTCCGGGACGGTGGGGGCGCCGCCGCTGTCCGTCGTTTTGCGCACGGCGGTGAAGGCCGTGTCGGCATACAGCGGCTGGGTGATGTCCGGGGTCCAGCTGTCGATGGTGTCCGGGGAGATGCCGTTGTCCGTCAGAAGCCGGGCCACGTCCTCCGCCGTAGGCGCTGTGCCGTAGGGGACAGACAGGGTGAACGCCTGCTCATCCACCCGGAGGGTGGCGGTCACCCGGGTGTCCTCCTCCGTCAGGGTGTAGGGAATGGACAGGGTGAAGGCGTGACCTTCGGTGTCCATGAGGGTGACAGTGAGCGTCACGGAGCCGGGTTGCCTACCCTTGACGGTCAGGGGACGCAGGGTGAAGGCGCCGGAGGCGTCGGTCAGGGACTCGCCCACGGCGACGCGGTAGGTGCGGTCGGCATCGGACAGGGCGTCGTAGTGCTTGGCGCCGGTGCCGCTGTCGGTGGTCACCGTGACGGCGGACACCGTGAGGCCGTCCGCGGCGCTGCCGCGGCTGTACAGGTACAGGGGCGCGCCGGTGTAGGCGGGCCGGTCGGTGTAGGGGGCCTTGGTGAGCACGGCGCTGGCGGCGATGTCTGCGTCCTTCTCGAAGGAGGCGCCGTCACGGGTCATGATGCCCTGGACGTAGGACGGGAATCCCGGATCGGAGGCGTTGGCGATGCCCAGCACGCCCTGCATGCGGACGGGGATAATGAGGGGCAGCTGGCTGGTGAAGGTCTCGCCGCCGGGGGTAGTGTAGGCGGCGGTGATCAGGGTGCGGTCCTCACCCTCGCCGGCGGCGGTGAGGGTGGTGACAGAGGCTGTACGGTCGGCATTGGTAACGGGAACAGAGGCCGTGAGGACCCTGCCGCCGTACTGGGGCGTGACTGTCCATTTGACATCCAGTGCGCTGCCGCGGCTGTCGCGGGCGGTGAGCCTTAAATTACAGGTGTCACCGACAAAGAAGTCATCGCCGGGCAGGCCGTCCACGGAGATGTCCAGCGTGGAGGTGACGCTCACCAGCAGTCGGGCGGTATAGCCGTCCAGCGTGGCGAAGACCTCGGTGGAGCCGACCTTCAGGCCGGTGAGGGTCACGGTGTAGCTGTGCCTGACGTCTGCCGGGGGCGTCTGTGCCTGCGGTACGGAGACCGCCACGATGCCCTCGCGGGAGCAGGTGATGACGGGGACGGCGTCAGCGTCGGTGTCCTGGGTGAAGTGCAGCGACAGTGTGACGCTGGGGGTGGTGATACGGTCCAGTGAAAGGACGCCGCTGCTCCAGTACAGGCCGCGGGTGGGCCATTCGCCGTAGTGCAGGCAGGCGGTGCCCTGGGTCAATACGGTGGGGAAGGGGTAGTCCTGTCCGAGGAGGGCTGCCGCGCTGCCGGGGAAGCTGTATTTGCCGTGGGCCGACTGGCCGTTTTCCTCCGTGGTGACCCAGTGGAAGCTGCCGTCGTCGCTGCCGCCGTTCAGCAGCGCGGTGAAGCTCTTTCCGTCGATGTCCGCACGGCCGGACATCTGCTCGTAGCTCAGGGCCCTCAGACCGTTGATGGTGTAGGGGCTGCTGCCGGTGTTCCAGGTGTACTTGGACAGATAGCTCAGATCGCCACGGAGCATATCCATCCGCGCGGTATCGGTGCTCAGCAGGGTGGCCAGGGAGTAGTAGGTGTACTGTCCATTGGACTGGATAGACTTGCTGTAGAAGGTGGGGAGGTTGCCGAAGGAGATCGCGGCGCTGCTGTCCAGGTAGTAGCAGTTGTTGATGGTCAGCTGTGCGGTGCCGCCGTTCACGCCGGCGCGGTCGGCGATGCTGCCGATGAGGGAGATGCCGGTGATGGTGCCCTCCATGGCGGGGAAGGTCATGTAGGTGTAGCAGTTGTTGTAGGTGGGTTGGCCGTCCTTGCTGCCGGAGAAGTTAGAGAAGGTGGCGGAGAAGCCGCTGCCGCCGATGCCGCCGATGTACACGTAGGTGTCCGGGCCGGCCTCCGCGCCGCCCTGGGTCATCTTGACGGCCTTAGGCGTCGACTCATAGCGATCCACGAAGGCGGTGTTGGTGCTGTTGCCGGTAGGGATGCGCTCGTTCAGCAGATCGTTGGCGACGGTGATGCTGCCGCCGGTGTAGCAGTCCGACACATCATAGCGGACGCCGCCCACCAGGCCGCCCACGCGGACATAGTTGCCCCACTGGGCCTTGTTCATGGCGCCGGTGTTTGCGTAGCGGTGGGTACAGTTGATATTCAGCTTGACCACGGCGGAGCACCTGTTCAGATTGGCGCTGGATACGCCCACCAGCCCGCCGATGGCGGCTTCGCCCAAGAACTGTCGGTTTTTGCTGTTGTCGGTCACGGTGTAGCCGGCGATAGCGCAGTTGCTGATGGTGCTGACCTTCGTCTTGTCCTTCAGGTTTTCATCATAGTCGTAGGCAATGCCTACCAGACCGCCCAGGGCGTAGGAGGTGGCGTAATTCTCCGGCCCGGTGGCACCGGAGGCGGGGGTGGCGTCGGTCTTGCGCTGGATAACGGCGTCGTTGTCGCTGTAGAGCACGATGTTTTTGATCTCTGCGCCGGCGGTGGTACCGAACAGACCCACGTTGTAGCAATGGGAGGTGATGTTCACATTCTTGATGTAGTAGTTGCCGCCGTCGTAGATACCGCCGAACCAGTTGTACAGCGTCAGATCATAGGTTTCATTGCCCATGTTGTTCAACTGACCGTTGTTCACCGCACCGGCAATGGGGTGGAAGTCGTAGTTTGCGGCCGTGCCGTCGGCGGCGGTGCCGTGTCCTGCACCGTTGAGGTCGTGGGTCTGCTGCCAGGTGAGGATAGGACGGGGGCCGCCGGTGCTGTCGCCGGCCAGCGCCATCGCCTTTGTCTGCAGCGCATTGCCGCGGCGGTTGGTGTATTGCAGATAGGGATAATACTTGTAGTCACTATTACTGCCTGTGACATCGCGCGTCGTGCTGCCCTGACTGTCGATATAGCTCCAGTTGATGTATTGCAGCTGCTCTATGGAGCGTACCTGGTAGGGCTTGGAGGCCGTTCCCGGCGCATTGTTGGAGGACAGGGCGAAGGCATCGGCAAAGAAGGGGCTGACGGTGTAGGTCAGCGCGGCGTCCTCGTGGGTCAGCGTCCAGGCATCGTTGGCCTGGGTGCCGCTGGTCAGGTGCAGACCGTTATCGGAGGTCTTGTAGGTGACGAAATTGAATTTCGGCATCTGCCGGTTCAGGTCATTGGCCGCATCGGTATAGCGAGTGCCGGTCACGGTGATGCCGGTGGAGAGCACAGGCTCGGTGGTGCTGCCGGCGGACCAATAGTAACCGTAGCCGTAAGCGGTAACGGTGCCGCCGTCGTCATGGGAGACACAGAGACTGCTGTTGGCCTTGTATTCGCCGTCCTCGACACCGATCGAGGAGAAATAGTAGCCGCTGCCGGTGGGCTTGGACTCATATTCCCAGTACAGCAGGCCCAGAACGCCCATATCGGCAGGGGTCACCCAGTCGCCGTAATGGACGCGGCTGCCGTCGTGGCCGGCGACGATGCCGGGATAGGGGTAGGCCTTGCCGGCGGAGTCCAGGGTCTTATCGTGCTGGAAGGTATTGGCGGCGGAGACGGCGCCAAAGCCGCCCAGCCGGGTGACCATGCCGCGCAGGGCCGGCTCGTTCACCGGAGCTGCGCCGGATCTGTCCGTGTACTGGTATAGGTGAACGCTGTCTACAAAGCGGTATGTGCCGCCGTTGAGGTAGCAGCAGCCGGATACGCCGCCGGCAGTGGGGGCAAAGCCGTGAATATCCGCATTGGGTGAAGTCATGGCTGTGGCGCAGTAGCTGGCGCGCAGGGAGCCGGTGTTGCTGCCGGCAAAGCCGCCCAGCGTCACGCCGCCGCCGTTGATCGTGCCGATCTCAATGTCGGCCATGGCGTAGCACTGCTGGACAACGCCGCTGTTGCCGCCAGCGAAGCCGCCGGCGCAGAGCGTGGCGTACAGGCTATTGGCGAAAAGGCGCGGTGCGCTGACGCCGGAGGCGCGGACCGTACCGCTGTTGCGTCCCACCAGGCCGCCCAGATACAGGATACTGCCGTGACGGGCGTCGCCGTTCACGGAGAAGCCCGCGGCGGCGCAGTTGTAGACCGTGCCCTCGTTGCAGCCGGTCAGGGCGCCGATGCAGGCGGTTTGCAGAGAGAGCTGACCTTCCAGAGAAACGGTACGATCCTTATTGGCGGTGAGCAGTATGATATTGCGCAGGGTGCCCCGGTTCAGACCGAACATACCGGCATAGCTGGTGCCGTTGGTGTTGACGGCGCTGGTAAAGGAGGGCGCTGCGATGGTATAGCCGCCGCCGTCGTAGGTGTGGATGAAAGGCTTGCCGTCAGCGGCGCCGATAGGCGGCTGCGTGTCCACTGTGAGACGGGTGTAGCTGTTGTAGTCGATGGGGCGCTCCTGCTGGAAGACGGCTGTCTTGTCCAGCAGGGTACGGTAGGTATCGTAATACAGGCTCAGGTCGTGCAGATGACGGGCCGTGCGGATGCCAACCTCCGCCGGGGCGCTGGGCAGGGCGGCGCCCTGGATCACGCGGCAGGCGAAGTGGGGATTGAAGAAGTAGGAGATGTCATCCACCGTCACCTGACGGTAGAAGGCGGGGGACACCTCATTGGTATAGACCAACTCGTCGGGCAGGAGTACCAGCCAGTATTCGCTGTCGAGTTTGATGGAATTCCGCAGGGTGGCGGTGCGTGCCGTATCGCCCAGGGTATAGGCAACGGTGATGGCGTCCGTGGGCTGGGCGCGGTAGACCATGCCGTAGCCGTCGTCCACAACGGTGCCGCCGGAACGGAGGGTGGAGCGGTTGGCACCCAGGAAGCCGTAGGTGCCGTCGCTGTATTTTTCATAGTAGGCCAGTGCGCCGGACTCGAAATCCGCCTGCCAGTCGCCGTAGTGGGGCAGATCGGTGAGCCGGGGGTAGGAATAGGTGCTCAGGCCCATGTTGTCCATGAGGTTGTAGGCCACGGTGTCGCTTGTCTCCGCGGTAAAGGCGGTACCCAGAGCCTTGACACCCTCAGTACGGTTCTGGCCGCTCCATTTGGCGTAATTGATGAAGCTGGTGCCGGACAGATCGTTCCGGCTGGGGAACAGGTAATAGACAGCGTCTATGTCGGCGGGAGCCGTGCCGGCAGCGGGGGGCTTGACGGTGGAGTAGGTCAGCTTCATGTCGGTGCCCAGGCGGACGCAGGCACTGTAACAGGCCTTGAGGCTGTCGCCGCCGGAGAGCTCGCCGCCGGAGAGGCCGGCGGTGGTGCCGGCGCTCTGGAAGCCGGCGGCGTAGCAGTTGGACAGGGCGATATTGGCGGTGCCGTTGCAGGTGCCTATCAGGCCGCCGGCGACGCCGTTATTGGCGGCGGCGTACAGGTAGCAGTCCGCGTAGGAATGGTCCACAGTCAGAGCAGCACTGCCCGTATTGCCCACCAGGCCGCCGGCATAGCGGACGCCCTGAATCACGGTAGCCGCGAAGCTGCGGCGGATGGTCAGCGTGCCGTCGCAGCGGCCTGCCAGACCGCCCGCCGTGCTGCCGCGGAGCCAGATGTCCTGTTCGGTCTTGGTGCTGAGTTTGTCGCGGGTGGGACTGAGATACACCTGACAGTCGAGGATCTCGGTCTTGCCGCTGAGACGGCCGGCCAGGCCGCCGGCATTGCCGGAGGCGGTGATGTCGGCGCCGCAAAGGCGCAGGTTTTTCAGCGTGCCGGAGAAGGCGGCAAAAAGACCGCCGTCGCCGGTGGTGTTCACGGTCAGACCGTAAATGACCGGGTGGTAGACCTGGCCATTCACGGTGGCCTTGCTTTCGCAGTAGGTCAGGCGGCTGTTGGTGATGGGCGTGAACGTGCGGGAGCCGTACAGGCGGTCCCAGCCGTCGTCGGCGTTTTCGTTGACAAATTGGATATCCTGCTCCTGCACGGCGCGGGTGATGCTGTCGGGCAAGCGGGAGGCCGTGTCCAGATTTTGCAGGTGGCGGGCGTAGGTAACAACGGCGGTGTCGCCGCCGCGAACCTCGGCAAACAGACTGTTGGCGGTCAGCGTGCCGGAGGCGGAGTCCACCAGACGGTTCTCACATGTCACCTCCACGGTGATGGTCAGGTCCGCGCCGGGGGTCAGATTTTTGTTTTTGAAGCGGGCCTGCTGGCCGAAGCGCATACCGTCCGTGAGAGAGTCCAGGACCATGGTGGCGGTGTAGGTGAGATAGTCGGTCTTGACCTCGCTGCCGGTCAGCTCGATGCGGGAGGTGCTGTGGACGCCGTCGGAGACGGTCACATAGAAGTGCAGCGGCTCCATAGGCGTATCGCAGGTGACGCGCAGAAGAAGCTGCTCTTTGTTGATGATCTCCATATGGGGCGTCAGCTTGCCGGTGATCTCGGACTGCACACTGTCGCCGCCGTAATAGCCCACGGTGGCGCCGGCGCTCAGCCGGCCATCACGGAACCGCAGGGGATTGAAGCTGTCAAAGTCGTAGGTCAGGGGTTTTTCACTGTAAAACACGGCGTAGACGCTGCCGCTGGCGGGGTCGAGCTCGATCACCCAATGGTTGTCCCACAGCTGGCGGTCCACCTGATCCTTCGGCAGGATGGCCGCGGCGGCGGAGCCTTCGCCGGTCTTGGCGGCGGAGGTCACATAGTGCAGGGAGGTTTTCCTCTCGGCGGCGTCCAGCGGTGTGTTGTTCAGGGGCTGCAGATCCTCCGCATAGCAGTCGGAAATACGGCCATTGGCCAGCAGCTCGGACAGCTTGTTCTGGGCCGCGTGGTAGACGATCTCCGCCTTGGCGTCCAGTTCTGTCTGGCGCAGGTCGCGCTGATGGCGGGTGATGGGGATCATGGCCAGGCCCATCAGCACGATCAGGATGGCGACCGCGATGAGGACTTCGGACAGCGTAAAGCCGGAATTATTCTGTTTTGAGAGCTTTTTTTGCATAACACAATCGATACGCTGCCCCGCAAAGGGACGCGGGCGGAAAAATGGTGGGGACGCAGTCAGGGCATCAGCTCGAAAAAGATGAGGTGAAGCACGGTTTTGTACTGTGCTTTGTCGGCGTCATACTGCACGTCCACGTTGGAGAGGAAGTTGACATTGGCGCTGGCGCTCAGCGCGTCGATGATCTGGCGGGACTGGGCGTAGGAAGCGGTCTGGTAGGTCAGCGTCACGGGGCGCAGCACGAGATAGCCCTCCTGGGTGGTGCCCTCGGTGCAGTCCACCTCGTATTGCAGGGTGGCGGCCATGAGCTTGTCCAGCTCGGTCATCAGGGCCTGGTCGTTGTCGTACTGGGGCAGGGCACGCTCCTGGCCGGAGGCCTTGATGGCGGCAATGGCCTGCTGCATCTGCTCCAGCTGGGCCAGACGGACACGGTCGGTGTCCAGCTCGGCCTGCTCGATGTCGGTGTTGGTGCGGAGGGAGGTTATCTGGCGGTCGATGGGCTCCAGAAACAGCTTGCAGTAGCCCAGGACCAGCACCAGCACCACCAGGATCAGCAGCAGGGTCTTTTCCCGCTTAGTAAGCTCGCGGTTCATTGAGACACCTCCTCCGGCTGGCGCAGTTCGATGCGGACGGTGAAATCCATGATGGTGGCGGCCTTGCCCTCCTCCGTGGAGGCGACGCTGAGGGAGACGCTGTCCACGATGGGGGAGAGGCGCAGGCGGGCGAACATGGCGGAGATCTGGTCCAGGGTCATGCCGGACATATCCACGTTCATGGTGTTTTGGGTGATCTGGAGCGCCGTGAGGGAGCCATGGCTGAGCATCTCCTGTTCCAGCAGGTCCAGGGCCGCCTGACGGTCCACGGCGGCGGGGATGTCCTCGCTGCCGGCGGCGGTCATCCAGTCCATGGAGTAGGTGCGGTATTCCAGCAGGACGCGGTCGTAGTCGGACAGGGCCTCCTGGGCGCTCACATACTGGGTGTGGACGCGGTCGTAGGCGGCCTGGGCCTTGTCCAGACGGCGATACTGCTGGAGCACGCCGAAGTTGACCACAACGGTTACCAGCGCCGCAATGGCCAGAATACCGATGAGCAGGGTCCGGCGATCACGCTGGCGGTCCTCCTGCAGGTTCAGGTTGATGCCGGTCTTCTGGGGGCACTTTATCATTTTCCGCGCGGGCGCGGCAGTGCGCGTATCCACGGTGATGCCGTTCTTTTCCGCGATCATTGCAGACCTCCTCTCAGTCCCTCGTCCACGCCGCCGATGGCGCGGAGATACATCCACGGCTCATCCAGGGCCACATCGTCGCCCAGCAGCTCCTGGGCGGTATGCAGGTGCAGGTGCGTGGTCTCGGCCAGCGCCTGACGCAGGGGGCCAATATTGCAGCCGCCGCTGCACAGGCACAGGTCAGTGAGCTCCTGCTGCCGGTTGTTGTAGTTGAAGAAGTTGACGGCCTTCATCACCTCCACGGCGATGCGGGCGTAAAACGATTGGGCATAGTCGGAGGAGAGCACGTCGTTGTAGTTTTGCAGCACATAGCTGTGGGCCACATGGATATCCACGCCGCAGTGCTCCGCTACCAGCTGCTCCAGACGGTTCAGGCCCAGGTCGATCTCCCGGCGGCTTTCGAAGAAGGCGCCGCGGTAGATGTAGAGATAGGCGGCGGTGTGGCCCAGGTTGACGATGCACATATCCCGCTGGGGCAGGCCGGTGCGGCGGTAGTAGGCCGCCAGCACGCCGGCGTAGGCGCACTCGCTGGGGGTGAGGACCTGCAGCTTGAAGCCGGCGCGGCGCATCATGGCGCGGTAGCGCTCCACCGTCTCCTTGAGCATGGCGCAGGCCAGCAGCGTCATCTCGGTGGGATAGCCGTCCTGGTCGCGGAGGATGTCGCGCATGGAGTAGTCAAAGTAGTACTTGCTCTTCTCGTCCGTAAGGAAGTCGCGGAACTCGTAGGGCAGGTTGTAGCGCAGCTGCTGCTCCGTCATGGCGGGCATGGTCAGCTCGCGGGTAAAGACCTCGGTGGAGGGCAGGACCACGGCGGCGTTGGTCAGGGGAATGCCGTTGTCCCGGGCGGCCTGGCGGAGGAAGTCCGCCATGGCGTCCATGGACAGGATCCTGCCGTCAGCCACCATGTTGTCCGGCAGGGGGGCCATGGCGGCCTTTTTCAGCGTACTGCCGGCGAAGTAGGCCAGCTTGACGCTACTGCCGCCGATATCAATGCCAACGATTTTTTTCATAAGGGGATCCTCGCTTTCCGATACCATCGATCGACAAGGGCAAAACTGCTCCGCACCTGCCGGCGATGTATTTTCGAATGTTTTTTGGCTTTTGAGACGCAGGCGGGC
>ERZ1032581.172-NODE-172-length-13211-cov-7.273411_pt1 | contig 13211 bp, 7 predicted proteins | sample MGYA00517097_ERZ1032581 | MGnify/ENA primary metagenome ERZ1032581 (study PRJEB33719, sample SAMN04261358) | wastewater metagenome | biome: periurban shantytown; feature: human; material: feces | host: Homo sapiens | place: Peru: Lima | collected 2013-01-19 ...
GAACAGGTACATCGCCACTGGTGTCCGGAAAACTCTGAACACGCCGAATGATTTATTGGAAACATTGTGATAAAACCCTGAAATAACCCTGAAAACGCCGTAACTTACATCAGGGTGAACCACGACTGCACGTCATGAAACAAACCGGAATTATTACGAATCAACTCGTCGTCGCGGCCGTACAGGAACAACGACAACACCGTCAACGACAACGTGAACAACAGCAGCGCCAACACCAGCACGCGCAACAGCCAGCGAAGCCGCGGACGTTCGCAATCCAGCGCAATAAGCATCAAAGGAAGCGAAGCCAACGCAAACAGCCAGCCGAAATCGGCGATATAACGCCATCCAAGGCCACCCAGCCGCGCGTCAAGAGCCACGATCAGCAAACCCAACAGCAGGAACATCACCAATGTGGGCCACATGCCGGCATGGCCACGAACGCGCATGCGCTTACGTAGGAACGGGCAAGCCAACGCAGCCAAAGCAAGCGGAACCATGACGAACAGGCCTCCGGGCATCGCCTCTGCAAACCCCCAATCCTTTAAAGGCGCGGGATCGACGGCAAGGAACGGGAACGTATCCGTCCAACGCAACGGCAGAAACAGGTAATATGCGACCGTCCAAACAAAATTCGACCACGACTGATGGTAACTCGTCATATCCGTAACCGTCAGCTGATACGACGAACCGAAATCGAACGGCGAGGAGAAACGCACCATGTTATAGGCGAACAAGGGCACCACCACAACCAATGCGGGCACCAGCACGGCCAGAGGCGTGCGCAACGCATGCAACACGGTGCGCGCACGCCCACGCACGCCGGAACCAGACGCGATGGCACGCAACTGCCCCACAATCGCACGAATCTGCGGCCAGAACAACGGGAACGCGGCAAACGCCACCACCACAAACGACGGACGGCAACCCACATTCGCGGCAATACACACCGAACCGGCGGCCAAACGAGGCAGCGACAACGATTCGACCGTATTCGCACCACCATCGCCACCGGCATCGGCCGCGTTCGGGTGCGCCGCACCCATCCATAGCCATAAGCCCAACGTGCTCAACAACAAGGACGCCGCAATCGGCACCGAATAAAAATTCGTCCGATACCACAAGTACGGGGCGTTCGACGCCAAAACCACAAACACGCACAACATGCTGACCGCAGCCAGCGAAACATGCGGACGCACACGCTCGATCACGCGAATCGTCAACAGGCACGCGAACACCAAAAAAACAAACATCAGCAGCGGCACCGCAGCGCCAGACGGCATCATCAGACCACCATCAACCCACAACGACGTTATCGCACGATACGGCACAAACAACAGCAACGCCGGCACCACGCCAAAATACGAATACCAACGTCCATTGAAAAACGCATAATCCCAATACACCGGACTCACACCATCGGCAAGCAATTGCTGACGAGTCGTCACATCATACGGATTATCCGCATCGCGCAACGCGTCGGGCACATCCAAATCAAGCCACGCATGACCATCAAGCAACGCCCGAGCCACATGATCATACTGATCGTAATCATACGTATACATGCCATCCGTATGAAAACTCAACGGCACTGCAGACACCAACTGCCACGCCACCGCCGCAACAGTCACCAACCCAGGAACCGTCAACAACACGCCCAACGTCACACGCTGACGCACACTCGACGTATTCAACGGCACCTTCCACAGGCGCGAGCCCGGACGCCACAACGCCACCAACACCATCACCAACACCAACAACGCCACACGCAACGGACTCACCGAAAACGGCACACGCACATTCGCGCGAACCGCATCAAACGGAATCAATGACCCCTTCGGCTCCACCACCTGCACGCGCACCGTACGACCGGCCGCAGCCCTCACATACAACGAACGAGACGAATCCAACGACACCGAACACAACGAACCAGCCACACGATCCGCATCCGCACGAACACGCACCGTACGCAACACGCGCGAACCGGCAGGCACACCACCCATAACCTCATCGGACACCGGCACGATCCGCACATACTCAGACGAACCATCCGCAGCCACCTGCAAATACGCCTGCGTCGGATCAGTAACCTCCAACAACCCGTCATCACGACGCTCAAGCCCCGGCCCCAACGTGTTATACGCAGCCGCCGAATCACCCGACGCCGCCAACGAGCGGAAAAACGGCACATTACACAACACGCACTCAACCAACACCACCACAACAAAAGCGGCTACAATAGCTGCGCACACACGATGACGCGCCTGAAAACGCTGTTTCGAAAAAGTCACGAACTTTATTCTAAAGGCTGCATGTCGCATTGAATTGAAAGAATGGCCCACATGTCACACCTCACACCAGCATCGCCATCAGCACACCATCCACACCAAGGACGGACCATGCTCAACCACGCCATGCAAGGGGTACGACAACTCATCAACCACAACAAACACCCCCACAACACCGCCGACGCCAACCCCTTCGGCAAAGCCCTCGACACGCCAGACGACATCGTCGATGAACTCACCCGCAACGCCATCAAACTCAACCCACTCATCAAACGACGCATCATCAAAGGCTTCGAAGGCATACCAAGCACACTCCAACTCGGCTGGGCGCAACTGCCACAAACCCAAGGCAAAGCCTTCTCCATCGGACTATTCACCGACAACAACCACTTCGCGCAAATCGCGCTCGCCGACAGCAAAGCACGCGTCTTCGCGGGCACCAATCCCGAAATGGACGTGCAGGATCTGGAACCACGATTCATATTCGTCAAAGAAGAAACCCTCACCCTGCCAGACGGTCCACGATTCGGACACGCGACAAACGGCGCGCCGAAGATGGTGCGCGCGTCGCAAGGCGGTGTCGTGGGACGCATGCCCGGTGGCCGCATGATGTGGCTCGCATCCTGGCTGAAAGTCGGCAACCGCTACACGCTCGAACAGATGCGTGCCAACCTGCCGGAAACCATGCGATTCGATCTGGAATACAGGGATGCCATCACCATCGCATTCTTCGCAGCCTACATGCTGCCGCAAATGAACGGGCTACTCGTGGGATTCGGCACGGGCAACATCTTCCGCAGGCTCAACCGAGAGGCGCCGATGGGCGCGATCCGCCGATCCATCAGAGACACGATGAGCGCACGCTCCCATGGCATGCGCGCATCCGGACTTGAGGATTATTTCGCCGACCTCATGCGCGAGGCAGGCGCCCTTGACAAAGACCAAGGGCTCGAAGCAGTACACGGCGCGGAACCATTGCACCTATACACGTCCAGCTACTCGGGCTGCTATTTCTTCGCTTGGGATTCCACACTGCCGTTCTCGGCATCGCTGCGCGCGCTGAACATCGAAGGCAACCTCAACCGTTTCGCCGCAGTCAGTTCATGGCTGGAACGCAACGCCCGTATCGGCAAGCTGCCCACAGAAGACACCGTAACCCGCGCGGAAGCCGCGCAAATCGACATGGCGCTACTGGAAAATCCGGCGCTGATCGCATTGAAACCGGACGACGAATTCGGCGCGATCCTCGACTCACAGCAGGATGACGGCGTCCAAGCCGTCATGCGCCTGGTGGACATCGCCGCGGAAACCAGACGTTCCATCGCCGAAAACACGAAGGACGGCGAGGATGGTACCGCCTTCGGAGCCGAAGGCGGTTCGGAATGGGTATACCGCCAGACAATGTCGAGACTATTGCGCAGCATGCGCCTGCCATACCGCTTCGACGTGGACTTCCGATGCAGCCTCCAAGACGGCAATATGGCCATCGGTTTCACCTCTGCCGGCGTTTCCATGATGCCATCCACCAAATATGACGTGTCCCGCCACGCATGGGTGGATATGACGGACGCCGAACGCGCCCGCATGAGCGCGGACTACAATCTGCGTGTTGGACTGATGATGGCCGCGTTGAGTTTTGGCGCCGATCCGGGCATACAGCGTGTGTCGATGCATATCGATTCGATTGGTTTGGAAGAGGCCGTGGCCGAGCAGGATTCCGCCATCAGCGAGCTGATGAGCGAGGCTTTGGCGGCTTTCGAACGCATTCGTACTGGAGATATGGGTGTTTCTGGGTCCAAGGCCGATCCGAAGGACGGCGATTTCCATGGAGACCCATCCCGTCCGGTGGCGCCGAGATCCGCCGACATGGGCGTTGATGGCGTCAACTCCGAGGATACGGATGATGCGTTGAACAGCCAATTCGAGGATCTGATGCGGGATATCGACTTCGACGAAGTGACGTTCGCGGTTCCCGACGAGATTGCGGACGATTCCTCTAGCATGGACGACGGTTCCGCACAGGGCGTGCATGATGGCGCTCTTGACGCGGGACTGATCGGCTTCGGCGATTTCGATGGGAATGGTGATGATCCATTAAGCCAGCTTCGCAAGAATCCGACCGTACGCAATCTGGTGACGGTCACCTTCACCAGAAGCGAATTCATGGAGCGTCTGGGCGAGTGCGGATTGTCTGATCCAACAGGCACATACCGTATGTTCGATGCGGAAATGGATGTGGACGGCCTCGGCGCATTGAAGCCAGTGGACGCCACGTTCGATTTGCGCGATAGTCGTTTCTCCCCATCCGGAAGTCAGGAGGAGCCTGAGCTTTCCGACGCCATATTCGACCATGACACGGCACAGCTGTTCGGCTGCCGTGACATGTCGGGGTTGTCCATTCAGCGCGTCGACCTGCTGCAGCGCGCGGTTGGCGAATTCCACAGAATCGCGCAGGACTCCCATCTGGAATCGGTGGCCAAGGCAAAGCAGGCCATGGACGTCATCAACACCATTGCCGACCCGGAATTGACGTCGTTGGCTCCGCAGGTGACGAGTGCGCTCATCGATGGCAAAGACACTCCGGACTTCTCCTTCCGCTTGGCCGACGAGCTTGACGCGGAACGCATCAAGGCGAGAGACCTGCTGTTCTCAGGACAGGTCGACCAAAGCGTGGAACTGGCCGAAGCGGCGTTGGAGCGAATGGACCGACTGTTCGCTTCGAATCCGGGCGTGCCGCGGTATTTCAACTCGTATGCGGAACGCGTCATCTACAATCGCATGTTCGCCACGGAAGGCGAACGGACCGTGCTGATTCCGGACAATCTGTTCTACGCGCATATGGAACTCGCCGACGTGCTTGCACAGGTCAAAGGCGTGAAGGCCGCGTTGCCGCATCTCAATGCGATGGTGCGATATGCGCCGGCCTACCCGCTTTCCCATCTCAAGCTGGCGGTTCAACTGGCGCGCGCCGAGGATTGGGATCCGGCCAGAGCGGCTTGCCTCAACGCGTTGCACGTCGCACTTGACCGTGAGGATGCGTCGTTCGCCTATTACAGACTCGCCTATGCGGAATGGATGTGCGACCACTTCGACATCGCGGCCGCCGCGTACATCATGAGTGAGGAGATTGCCCCCGGGCGAATCGCCATGCTGGAGAGCGAGCTGCAGGAATTGATCGGACGCGCGCAATCGCAATGCATTCCGGTGCCCACCGACGTTCCGGAAGCCATGCACGTGCTTACCCAAGCGGGACTGCCGGTATGGCCCAATACCCAGGTCGCATCCTTGGTACGCAAGGCCGCGCGGGTCTGTGTGGATGAAGGCATGTTCGTGCCGGCACGTACGCTTTCGGTTGCCGCTTCAAGGATGGATGACGAGGAGCGCGACGGTGCCGACGTGGTGCAGATGCAGTTCCTGAGGTCGTTGAACAACTGAACGGCGTGCTTTCCGCAGTGCGCCAAACAGACGTTGGCGATGCAGCAAATCGAACATTTGTGCGATAATGTGTGCATGGCGGCTCTGACCGGCAAAACATTGAAGACAGTGACAAGGCAATGACAATGACAAGGCATGACGATTCCGAACAACTCGCATGGGATTTTGACGCTTCTGAAATGGGCGGCGATACGGGCTCCGCGTCAACCGCTGTGGTTCCCGACGGGGGAGTCAGCTCATATGCGCCGGGCAGTGAACGCTGGATCGCCGCATTGCAGCCAACCGATGCCGACGCCATGCGGTTGACCCGACTTGATGTCTCGTCCATCAGTGCTGAAGCCGCGGCTCGATTGTGGGCGCGTGTGGCGGCGTGGGTGGAATCCGACCAGATCGCATACTACATCGATGACGCGCCGGTCTCGTCCGACGCCGCCTATGATGCGAGAATACGTTGTCTGCAGGCGTTGGAAGCCCAGTTCCCATCCCTCGATTCCGCGCAATCGCCGACGCATCGTGTCGGAGGCACCTTCTCCAATGATTTCGCATCGGTACGCCACCCGTCTCGCATGATGAGTCTTGACGATGTCTTTTCGCTTGAGGAACTGCATGAATGGTACGACGGTGTTATTCGGGGACTTGATTGGCCTGAGACGAAGCCTTTGCCGATGACATGCGAAGTGAAAATCGACGGTCTTGCGCTTAACCTCATCTACCGTAACGGCGTGCTCGAGCAAGGTCTGACCAGAGGTGACGGCGTGATCGGCGAGGATATCACGCTCAATGTGCGCACCATCTCCACCATTCCGCAGAATCTTGCGGGACCGGAAGAAGACATTCCCGAATTCGTGGAGATCCGCGGTGAGGTCTTCATGCGATGGGACGATTTCAACACGCTCAACAAAGAAAACGAGGATGCTGGGCGCGCGCCTTTCGCCAATCCACGTAACGCGGCTGCCGGAAGCCTGCGGCAGAAGGATCCGCGCATCACCGCCACCAGAAGGCTGAGCTTCTATGCGCATGGCATTGGAACGCTCCAGTGGGGCGCCAAACGTGGTGCCGACCATGATGCGGTCAACAACCAATCCGAAGCGTATGGGTTGTATAAGAAGTGGGGCATACCCGTTTCGCCACATAACCGTGAGGTCACCACATTCAGCCAGATTCTCGACATGATCGATTACTACGGCGAGCATCGTGGAGACATCGAACACGCGCTCGACGGCATTGTCGTAAAAGTGGATGATTTGGGATTGCAACGATCGTTGGGCGCGACCTCGCGTGCTCCGCGTTGGTCCATCGCCTACAAGTACCCGCCGGAGGAAGTCAATACGGAACTGCTTGACATCACCGTGCAGGTGGGGCGCACCGGCCGTGTGACCCCAGTGGCCATATTGAAGCCCGTATATGTTGCGGGTTCGACGGTGTCGAGAACCACCTTGCACAATCCATTCGAAGTGGAACGCAAGGGTGTGCTCATCGGAGACACCGTTGTGGTGCGTAAGGCGGGCGATGTGATTCCCGAACTCGTAGGTCCTGTGCTGGAACGCAGGGAAGGACACGAAGGCCAGCTGCGCCGTTTCGTGATGCCTTCGCACTGCCCGAGCTGCGGGGCGGAACTCGCTCCGGCCAAAGAGGGGGACAAGGACATCCGCTGCCCGAACGTGGAATCCTGCCCGGCACAGTTGACCGAACGCATCATCAATCTGGCATCCAGGAAAGCGTTCGATATCGAGCATTTAGGCGACCAATCCGCCATCGCTTTGACGAATCCGGAAGAGGACCGTCCCGATTCGACGGCCACCTACGCGCCGAACATCACGGAAATCGTGGTGGAGCCGGGCGCGGAGCCCGAACCGTACGAGCCTGTGGAAGGTCTGGAGCTGCCGGCCCGCCAAACACCGGTGCTGTCCAGCGAAGCCGGTCTGTTTTCGTTGACGTCCGCCGATCTGCAGGATGTTCGCGTATGGCGTGAAGCGCCGATCATCGAAATCCACGAAACCATCGGCAAGAACGGCAAACCGAAAAAGATACGCAAACGCATTGGCGGATCGGGACTGTGGCATCAGGTTCCGGCGTTCTGGACAGCTCCTACAGTTGCAAGAAAACGTAAGGACTCCGTCGACGAATCCGCGGAATATCCCGAATATGACGTGCCTGAAGATGCCGTGGTCGTTCGCGAGGAAACCAAGGTGTCGCGTTCCGGAACATCCAGTGTGCAGCCGATATATATACGCCCCGCGGAAAACACGAGGAAAATGCTTGACGAAATGGACAAGGCGCGCCATGCCGACCTATGGCGTGTGCTTGTGGCCCTGTCCATTCGACGGCTCGGTCCTCCCACGGCGCGTACCATCGCCAACGCATTCGGTTCGCTCGACGCCATCGAACAAGCCAGCGTGGATGAACTGTCACAGATAGACGGCATCGGTCCGGAAATTGCCGAATCCGTGGTCACCTGGTTTGCTTCGGCCAAGAATCCAGGCGATTGGCGTGGCATGGTGCTGGAAGCATGGAAGGCAGCCGGAGTGGGAGTCGGACAGGCACAGACCAGTGCTCTGCCGCAGACACTGGAAGGCAAGACAGTGGTCGTCACTGGTTCGTTGGTTGATTTCTCGCGGGATTCCGCCAAAGAGGCGATTATCTCCCGCGGTGGAAAGGCCGCAGGATCGGTCAGCAAGAAAACCGATTGGGTGGTCGTCGGCGAAAACGCTGGTGCCAAAGCCGCCAAAGCCGAGGAATTGGGAATCGCCATGCTGGACGAGGACCAGTTCAAACTGCTGCTGGAAAACGGAACGGTGTGACGCGTGCCATATCAAGCCGGCAACGTAATCACAAGAAGGCTCTGGCATGCCGCGCTTCCAGACGCTAGTCTGGTACGCGGCTAAAGGAGGAACCATGACCGACGAGCGCACCATTGAAGCGCGCATCTATGAGCGACTCAGCAAAGTAATCGACCCGGAACTGGGCCGATCCGTGACCGATTTGGGCATGATCGCAGCCATAGACGCGATACCGGTGGAAGGTAAGATGAACACCTACGAGGTTCGTGTGGAGGTCGAACTGACGGTGGAAGGCTGTCCACTGTCGCAGACTATCACCAACCAGATCAACGGAGCGGTGTCGTCATATCCGGAAGCGACATTGCTGCCGCGCATCGAAGTCGGGTCCATGAGTCAAGACAAGCTCACCCAACTTGTGGCAGGCCTCAAGGCCGAACGCAAACAGAATCCGTTCAACAAGCCGGGCATCAAAACCCGTATTTTCGCCATAGCATCCGGCAAAGGAGGCGTCGGCAAGTCTTCCGTCACTGCGAATCTTGCTGCCACATTTGCCGCATTGGGGTACGACACGGCCGCCATCGACGCCGACATCTATGGTTTCTCACTGCCGCGACTGTTCGGCGTGCATGCGCAACCCACCAATCTGAACGGCATGCTCATGCCAGTCACCGCATGGGGTGTGAAATTGATTTCCATCGGCATGTTTGCCGGCGCCGATCGTGCGATCCTTTGGCGAGGCCCGCGATTGCAGCGTTCTCTTGAACAATTCCTTTCAGACGTATGGTGGGGCGAGCCTGACGTGCTGCTGCTCGACTTGGCACCAGGTACCGGCGACATGGCGATTTCCGTGGCGCAGGCTCTGCCGAACGCGGAACTGGTGGTGGTCACCACGCCGCAGCCATCCGCCTCGGACATTGCGGTCCGCTCCGGCCTGGTGGCATTGCAGGTACCGATGAAGGTACGCGGCGTTGTGGAGAACATGAGCTATTACGAGCATCAGGGCGAACGCCTGCGGATTTTCGGCGAAGGTGGGGGTGCGCGTGTGTCGGAGCAGTTGACCGAAAGCCTTGGCTATGATGTTCCTTTGCTCGCACAGCTACCGTTGGAGCCGGAATTGCGTGAGACCGGTGAGGCCGGCCGCCCCGCCGTGTTGAACGAGGATGGCGCGTTGCGCGCCGATGGCATTGGCGAGACGTTCAGGAATCTGGCCGAATCGTTGATGCACAGACCTATGTGATGTGCGGGGCACGTATCCAGGCCGTCATGACCTGCGGTATGGACAGTGGCCTAATGCGGCTGCGGATTCACAGCTCATCCGGGGAACGTCTGGGTGGAAAACGAAGCGAAATGAAATGACCCTTGTGAAAATCTTGTGCCTTGTGTAGTATCAAGCGCAGACACGGGGGCCGTATGGCTGAGAGGAAGCAAGCGCTTCAACCGTATGAACGTATACCGGGTAATGCCGGCGCACGGACGTCTCTCTTTTCCCGTGCCTTGACATAGAGAAAGGCACATTCATGACCGTAAATGAATCTTCCGTGGTGAAGAAGCATAACAATAAATGGCGAGTTGTTGACATCGTCGTGGCCGCTATCATCGCGGTTGCGGCTGGCGTGATTTTCTGGGGCTGGGATGTCATCTGCGCCGCTCCGATTACGCTTTTCGAAGCGGTGACGCCGGGCTTCGAAGGCTTGTTGAACGGCATCTGGCTGTTTGCGGGTCCGCTGGCCGCCATCATCGTGCGAAAGCCTGGTGCTGCGTTGTTCGCTGAAACCCTTGCCGCAGCTCTGGAGCTTGCCATGGGCAATCCGTGGGGCATCGGCGGTTCTTTGATTATCGGTATCTGCCAAGGCCTCACTGCCGAAATCGGTTTTGCGATTTTTGCATACAAACGTTGGGATTTGCTGTCGACCACCATCGCTGGAACCCTCGCCGGCTTGGGATGCTTCCTGTATAACTGGACCGTGAATCCTGCTTGGGCAGGTTTGCGTATTGTCGTCAGCTGCGTCACTTCCGTTATTTCCGGCGCTCTGGTGGCTGGAGTCCTGATGTATCTGCTGCAGCAGGCCATCGCTCAAACAGGCGTGCTTGACCGTTTCGAATCCGGCCGTGCGAAGGCCTTGGTATGACGATTCGTTAATGAAGTCCCGTATCGCATTCACAGTGGTGGATACGGGACTTCTTTGATGCGTGTTCGTTCTGCAAACGCGGAATGCAAGAGGAATGAAAGAACGATTCATGGGTACTGATGCAGAAAAATCGTTTTCCGCAGCCGGGGTGGTCGCACGCGATTGGGGATGGCGACACGCCTCACGTAAGGATTTCGCGTTAAGGCATGTGGATTTCACCATACAGCCAGGGGAGCGCGTGTTGTTGTTGGGCGCTTCCGGCGCTGGAAAATCGACGTTGATGTCCGGTCTTGCCGGCGTGCTCGGCGGCGATGACGAAGGCGAGCTTGAAGGAGAGCTGCTGATTGACGGAGTGGACGCCCGTCAGGCACGCGGACGTTCCGGATTGGTGTTGCAGGATCCTGACGCGCAGACGATTCTGGAACGTGTGGGCGATGACACCGCTTTCGGTTGTGAAAATCTGAATCTGCCGAAAGATGAGATTTGGAGCAGGGTCCGTTCCTCGCTCGACATTGTTGGACTCGGCTACATGAAACTTGACCGCTCCACACGCAGACTGTCCGGCGGCCAGCGCCAGCGTCTGGCCTTGGCCGGCGTGCTCGCCATGCATCCCGGACTGCTGCTGCTCGACGAACCGACGGCCAACCTCGATCCGGAGGGCGTCAAGGAAGTGCATGATGCGGTACGCCATGTGCTGGAACAGACCCGTGAAACCTTGGTGGTGGTGGAACACCATATTGACGTATGGCTTGATCTGGTGGATCGGGTTATCGTACTCGGCAAGCCGGAGGCCGACTCGCATGTCAGCGGCGTCATCGCAGACGGCACTCCGGAAGAAGTGTTCGGCAGCATGGCATCGGTGCTCGCAAAGGGCGGCGCATGGGTTCCAGGACGCACCATCGAAAGTCATACCCCCGAATCCATCCAATCGTCGGGAGATGTTGTTCTGCGAACGGAGGATCTCAGCTTCGGGCGTGACTTCGCGCTTGGCGAGCATGTGAACCTCGTGTTCCATGCTGGCGAGATCACCGCACTGACCGGCAAAAACGGCGTGGGAAAATCCACGCTCGCGTTGACTTTGGCCGGCTTGCTCAAGCCGATTTCCGGCCGTGTGAGCATGGATGAGACCATGGTTCCCGCACGTAGGGAGAACGACGTCTTCACTTGGAAAAGTCGGGATCTGCTCGGACGGATCGGCATGGTGTTCCAGGAGCCGGAACACCAGTTCGTCGCATCCAGCGTGCGTGACGAAGCGGCGGTCGGCCCCAAATCCATGGGCAAGAGCGAAGAAGAGTCTTACGCTATAGCCGACAACATGCTTGAGCGTATGAATCTTGCTAGATTCGCTCAAGCTAATCCGTTCACATTATCGGGCGGCGAAAAAAGAAGGCTTTCCGTTGCCTCCATGCTGGCCGCCGCGCCGAAAGTCTTGGTGATGGACGAGCCGACGTTCGGCCAAGACTTCACCACATGGACGGAAATGGTGAAACTGATCGCCGGTGCGCGTGACGCCGGCTGTTCCGTCATCATGGTCACCCATGACGAACCATTGATCGAAACGTTGGGAGCGCGTCGCGTTCTCGTAAGCGAAGGGGAGTGAGATGGAACAGTTGGAAACCATCAGCGTGGTACCGCACAAGGAACGTCATGACGATGCCAAGCCGGCATCGCCGTCATGGTTCGTGGCAAAAATCAATCCGGTCAGCCGTTTCATCGGCGCGCTGATACTATGTATTCCCATGTTCGTGACGCTGGACGTGGTCTCCGCGTCCGTGGCACTCGCATTGGAGGTGTTGTTGCTCTGGATTGGCGGCGTCGCTCCGTGGACGGTGCTTCGTAAAACCTGGCCGGTGTGGATTGCCGCTTCGGGAAGTTTCATTTCCGTGTCGTTGTATGGCAAGACCTCCGGGGCCGTGCTGGTCAATCTCGGTGATGTCGTTGTGATTTCGCAGGGATCGTTGTACTTGGCGTTGGCCACGTTCCTGCGTGTGGCGGCCATTGCCGTTCCCGGCGTGATTCTTGCGCTTGGTCTTGATCCGACTGATTTGGCCGATGGTCTGGTGCAGATTCTGCATTTGCCGTCGCGTTTCGTGTATGGCGGTTTGGCTGGCATGCGCATGTTTACTTTGCTGCAGGATGATTGGCGTGCGCTTGGGCAGTCCCGTCGTTCTCGTGGATTGGGCGACGGCAGCGCCGTCAAACGTGTGTTCTCGCAGGCGTTCAGTCTGCTGGTCGTGTCGATTCGACGCGGCACGAAACTCGCCACCGCCATGGAAGCTCGTGGTTTCGGCGCGGACGCTCCGCGAAGCCAGGCTAGGAAATCGAGCTTACATGCCGTCGATTGGCTGTTTTACGTGATTTGCGTGGCCGTGCCGGTGATTGCGTTGTCTTGCGCTTATTTCACCGGTTACTGGCATTGGGCTTTTACCGGCACTGGCAATTAATCGGAGCAGGGCTGCGCAGTACGAGGTTTGTTGAATGCGCGGCGGATTTGCGAAGGGCGTTTCATTCGTTGTATGGAATGGAACGCCCTTCGCATTTGCCCGTTGTTTTTCTCAAAAAGATATGTGATATCCGCT
>ERZ1032581.189-NODE-189-length-12681-cov-10.152542_pt1 | contig 12681 bp, 4 predicted proteins | sample MGYA00517097_ERZ1032581 | MGnify/ENA primary metagenome ERZ1032581 (study PRJEB33719, sample SAMN04261358) | wastewater metagenome | biome: periurban shantytown; feature: human; material: feces | host: Homo sapiens | place: Peru: Lima | collected 2013-01-19 ...
GAGACCTTTTTCATCCCGATAATATGCGATTCGATTCGCGCCACCCATCGATTCGAGATACACGCGCAAATCACGAATCACCAATGTTTCAAACAAATCTCATACTGAATCAGAGACAATAGTGATGACGCTCTCAGCTTATCCAGCACAACTCATTGCACATCATTTGATAGGGATTGCTGCGAGAGCTGCATCTTTAGGTCATCGACTTTTAATTCCAAACGTCTGATATAAAGCGCCTGTCGACGGATAATCAAATCACGCATATCATTTCCACCGGTTCCAGGGTTACCTTCATTCGTGCGACTGGAAGTAACCTCAGCATCGGGGAGATTCACTCTGTCTACCGTGCCTGGATCTTCTATTCGTATTGTCTTCCTCCAACGATGCATGCACCGTTCAATACGCTTTTCGCCTATCAACTCAGGACCGAGCCCCGCTTCGCGGAACAGCACAGTGGGAGATTCACCATTTTCAGCACTCGAAACGCATTCACGCTTGAACCACTCTGCATATCGGATACGTGAACCAGTAATACTTATGACCGCAGGCAGCGAAGCCAGATACTGTGCTTGTTCCGGAGAGAATCGTTCGTCGCTCATGCTTACTTTTTTCACTTCATCGTGCAATCATCTGTATGGGATTTGCCGGCCGAATTGACATCCCGTATGCGGCGTCTCATGCGCAATCTGATCAAAATGAACGTAACAAGTAACATGAGCCCCGCTGCCGCGGCAATGCTGCCTACGGCGGCACCCGTACGACCGATAAGGCCAGGATTGCCCGGCTCCTCGCTCGGGTTATTTTCGGGCGGGACAACAGGAGTTCCAGTGCTAAATTTCGGCTCTACTGTGATGTTGAGATCAGCGGATGTGTCTCCACTGCCAGGAATCGAGATGAGGAACGGATCACAGTCGTATGCTTTGTTGACTTTCGCCGAGCTCGTGCGGGAGACCAGATATAGGCCGAGCGGCAGATTCTGAAAAGTGAGCTGACCAGCTACGTTAGTGGTGCCGGAATGCTGGTACAGCTTGTTTTTCGCCGCGTGCGTAGCGAGCTTCTTGGCAGCATCGTGATATTCACTTGATGTCAGGCGTTCCCAATCGGCAGCGAGGCCGGAAAAATCGCCGACGGTTTTATATGAGGAGACGCTACCATCATTGTTCGTTGTGACGGTGGCGACGCGCACGATGGAATAGGTATCGCCGGCAAGCGATTTGGGCGAAGCCGTGTCTCGGCCCCATACGGCATTGATGGTGAGAGCGCCGAAAGAATCAGCTTGCGCATACGGCACCATAGAGCCGAAGGCTGCAAGAACAGTGAGGACGATAGTAACGGCAGCGGCAATCATGGCAGCAATGCGCGCCGCACCATATTCGTTTCCGCTATGCAGGTCTAACATGTCTGCCCGGTCCTTTCCGCCGTGATGAATGTGATTGGTTATTTGTACTGTCTGGCTGAGGAGGCAAGTCACCGTCCGGCTCGATATCCGCAGAGTCAGAATCACCAGATGCGACCTTGGCGCTCCCACTCTGTCGGCGTCGCCGCTCATGACGCTGCCATAAATGCCATGTGATGAGCAAGGCAATCAGTGCAAGAGACGGCAACCAGTACTGCAGCGGAATGTCCACGTGGAACGTGGATTTGGCGTCATCCTGCTGCTGTGGTGTGTACGGGATGCGATGGCCGCGCACCAGCAGCCGATGCGTATTGACCGCATACGGCGTACAAGTGATGAGCGTGACCAAATCCTTGCCGGGCTCAATTGCCAGTTGTTTGGTATCGGTCGGCAGAACGGTAGTGATCTTATCGACCTGATACGCATACGTGTCTTTAAGTATTGTGATGTAGAACTTGTCGCCTTTTTTCATAAGGTTCAAGTCCGTGAACAGTTTTGCCGTGGGCAAGCCCCGGTGGCCAGACAGCGCCGCATGAGTGGACGCGCCACCAACTGGCAGTGAGGTCTGTTCGAGATGTCCGATGCCGGATTGCAACACTTTCTCGGAAGTGCCGTGATAAATCGGCAAGGTCTCCTCGAGCTTAGGCACAGTGATGTATCCCATCATGCCGTCGCCGGCGAGGTTGAGGAGCTTCATGTACTCGGCGTCGGTGGCTTCGGTGTTCACCGCGCCGGTAAGGGCGCTGGTGATGCCGGAGCTTTCCTCGGCGAGTCTGGTGTTGTAGGCGTGCGCGGCGTCGATCATGCTGCGGTATTCCTCGTCGGAGAGCGCCTCGACGGCCGCGTCGTAGTTGCTGACGACGCGCGAGGCGTTCTTCATGACGAGGAAGTTGCTGATCGTCGGGTAGAACAGGACGAGCAGTCCGATCACGATGACCAGCAACGGCGCGAGGCCGCGCAGCTTCTTAACCATAGGGCTCCTTCATGGGCCTTCCCGCTGGGGAAGGCGGATCGCGAGACGATGGTTCGGGGAGGGCGACGGGCCAGTGGCGCTTGTGCGCCCGGCCACGGCGGGCCTCTCCCCTATCGCCTCGTGCCCGGTCCTCTCGGCTCTCCTTGTCGAAGAGGCACCGGAGAGGACCGATGTGACGCGGGCTCAGGCCGCGTGGCGGGACTTGCGGTTGGACTTCACGTACCAGCCGGCGCCCAGGGCCACGATGAGCACGCCGAACACGGTGAACAGCACAGTGCCCATGCCACCGGTATCCGGCAGGAGCGCACCCTTCTTGTTCTCGATCTTGACGACCGGGACAGTCACACCGGTGGTCGGAGCGGAACCGTTGACCGTCCAGGATTCCAGCGCACCGGTGGTCTTGTTGACTGTGGCCTTGATGGTGACCTCGACCGGATCGGAGAGCTTGTTGTAGCCCTTCGGGGCGAAGGTCTCCTTCAGGTAGTAGGTGCCGGCTTTGAGACCGGTGAACTCGATGATGCCGTTGGCCGGGGTTTCCACTTCAGTGACCTTGTCGGCGTCCCTATCGCCGGTCACGGCCGGACGATACACGTTGTCGCTCTTCTTGACGAGAGAGATGACGGAGGTCTTGTTGGAGTCGAGCAGCTGGAACTTCGCGCCGGCGAGGGTGTGTTCGGTGGTGCCTTCCTTGTAAATCTTCTTCAGGTTGAAGTTGAAGGTGTAGCTGTGGGTTTCGGACGGGGTGGATTCGCCGATGCTATCCTCGCTGGGGCCGTTGCTGTACTGGACCTTGGCGGAGTTGAGGTTGCCGGGGTTGTTCTGGTACGGGGTGCCGACGAACGCGTCCTTGTTCAGAGTCGCGGAGTAGGTGACGAGAATCTTCTGGCCGGCCTTGGACGCATTGTCGGCCTTCACGTAGTTGGACAGGTCGATGGTGACGGTCGTCTTCCCACTCGTGGTCACGCTGTAATCAGTAGTGTCCAGCGTAGCATCACCGACCTTGACGGTGACGTCGTTGTTGAAGTCAAGCCCCGCGGAAAGGGTATCGACGATCTTGAAGACGTAATTCGTGTATTCGGAGGTGTCCGGAACCTTGGACTTGAGCTGGAAGTTCACCTTGCTGCCGATCTGGGCGCTGTCGCCCTTCTTGTCGGTATCGATGGTCTTGTCGACGGTCGGGTATTCGGACTTCAGATTGATGTTCTTGGTCGTGGCGGTGACGTTGACAAGCATCGCATCCGTGTGGCGCGTGTTGGAAGTGGAACCGGCTTGCGGGCTCACCACGTAGTAGCCAAGCGGGAGGTTCTCAAAAGTAGCGACGTAGGCGTTACCGGAGGCCTCCGCCACCGCTGTAGAACTCACCGCAGAGACATTGTTGCCAGTATTCTTGGCCCAGTTGGAAGCCTTGGTGGCGAGCTCGGCCAGTTTCGTGTCCTGGTGCGTCTGCTTCAGACCGTATACGTAGTCGTAGGCCTTTTCGGAGACGTTGGCATCGGTCACATCCGTGATACCGAACTCATTCGCATTAGTCTTGAAGAAATTGTCCCAGGGGGAGGCCAGCGTGTAGGTGGCGTTCTGGCCTTCGGCATCCGGGGAAGCGGAGAACATCTGGTAGGCTTTCACCGTCTTGCCGTTGAACGCGGCATCCGAGCTGGTGACGGTCAGCTTGCCGGTAGCATCTTCCGCGGAGGCGGTGGTGGCGCCGAGGCCGGCGACGCCGAGCATCGTGGCGGCTGCGAGGACGCCCGCCGCTACTTTCCTGACTAGTGACTTCATCACTGTTCCTTTCTCTGTACTGCATCGGTCCCGGTCGGGGCCGGTTCGAGTTGGTTACATTGGTTGCCCCGCCGCCGTGCGACGGCGGGAAGTCTGGTTATCGGGTGTGCCGACCGCGTTTGCGGCCGACCGGCAGCGCGGTTCCCGCGCCCGCTCCCCCGGCCGCGGCCGGTTCCATGCGGTTGGCGCGCAGGTACCATGCGGTGCCGAGGGCGAGCATGAGCACGCCGAGCATGACGAACAGGAGCGTGCCGTTGCCGCCGGTCTCGGGCAGGGGCGAGAAGTTCGTGACGGTGACCACATACTTGCCGTCCTTGTCCGTGCCGTACTTGACGGACACCGAGTAGCCGGCCTCGGCCGGGGTCTTCGTCTCGGCGTTGCCGTCCGTGTCGCCGGAGGCGTAGGTCATGTTGAGCTCCTTGACGGTGTACGTGTAGTAGCGCGTCACGTCCTCGCCGTTCGGGCCGGAACCCTTATCAACGAAGGCGACCGGCAGGCCGGTGAGCTTCGTGCGCCACGTGTCGCTCCACGCGGAGCCGTTCTCCTTGGCGGTCATGGTCACCGTGAACGGGTTGTCCCGCTCCTCGGTGGCGCAGTCGTCCTTGAAGCATTCGAGCTTCCCGGCCTTGACCTGTTCGCCCGCCGCATTCGTGTACGTGGCGGTCACCTCGAGGGTGATGGCGTCGGGGCGTTCCAGCTGGCCGTTGCGCCACACCTTCTGCAGGGTGAGGTCCACGGTCTTGCAACCGTCCTTGCCGCACGGGTCCTGACCGTCGTCCGGTTCGGGGGTGAGTCCGCCGTTGTTGTCGGATACGGGCACGTCAAGCATGAGCACGGCCTTGGCCGGGGACTGGTAGGCATCGAGCTTTGTGCTGCTGCCATCAGCCACAGTCACGGCATCCTTGATGCCAACCCATGTGGTACCAGCGTCGCCGGATGCGGAGCTGTGCACAGCGCTGCTGTCGTATGTGTTGACCACGTCGAACAGCTTCACTTCCCAACGATCGAGTCCGGTGTTCAGCGCATCGTCTGCCGTGTTCTTCTGCGAGAAGATCTTGTTGCCGTCCTGTGCGGAGGTGCGGGCCTCACTAGCGTTCGCGGCCGCCTTGCGGTAAATGCGATAGGTGTTGTATGCCTTGTCGCCGTTGCCGTCATCGACCGGTCCGAGGATGTCGCTCATGGTGTTGAAGTCCCATACGGACTTGAGTTTGGTGTTCGAGAACGGGTCGACCAGTCCGCTGGCACCGCGGATCGTGTCGGCGTAGACCATGTGGTCGTCTGCCAGCACGCCCTCGTCGTTCAGTCCGGCGAAGCCGCCCGTGTAGCCTGTGGAAAGATCCTTCACACCGTCGGTATCCTGAGTTGCCCCTCCGCCGAACACGTCATAGCCATTGGCGATGCCCGTTACGGTGGACTGTTCCACGCGAGTACGGTTGCCCTTGATGAGCTGGACGGTCAGGTTGCTGCCCGAACCATCCATATCAATGCCGTCTTTGCTGCAAGGCAGTTTGATGACACTATCGCCGATGGTGACAATCGCCACGTCGGTCTGCTGCTGGTTTTCATCATCAGCCTTGGACAGAGCAACGCTCACCTTCAGTCCGAACAGGTTCACGTACAGCACGTTGCCTTCCGAAAGCACCTTGAGATCGAATACCTTGCCGAAGATGGCCGGGAACCACTTGCCTAAATCGATGACGCCGACCTGTTCCGCCTTGTCGAGGTACAGGAGCTTGACCAGCGCGTTCACCACTTGCAGCAGCAGTTCCACAAGTACAGAGTTGACCTTCGCGTCAACCAAATAGGCACGGCTGGTTTCACCGACGAATCCGCCGGCAATCTCACCGCTAGTGACCTTCTTGAGATTGTCAGACGTGCAGCCCTTCACCCTGGCCAAATCCACGTATCCAACAAAACCGCCTGCGACCTCACGTCCGGTAGCCTTGTCGGTGGCTTTGCCGTAATTGTCGCCATGGTGTGTGGCGGTGACGGTATAACCGTCCGGGATGCCGGTGACGCGCGAATCGCCAACGTGCGAGCCCCAGATGTCAAGTACGCCGGCCGTAGCACCAAGCAGATTGAGCGCATCCGTGCCGAGTTGTGCATTGTCGGCGGCGACCGTGCCGGATTTGCCAAGATGCCCGATGAAGCCGCCCACGTAGTTCACGCCGGTCACACTGTTGAGGTTGGTGACCGCAGACTGCTTCACAGAGCCATTGATCAGTCCACCGCCGAAACCACCGACCGCACCGGTGTAACGCTTCGAGTCAAGCATGCCCTTTGTGGTGGAATCATGGGCGACAATCTGGATGCCGTCGCTCACACCGTTGACCTGACCGTCATAGATGAAGGTGCGGAATGCTTCGAGCACGCCCACGTTGCCGACCTTGAGCAGTTTGAGCAGCAGGTTGGTATCCTGCTTATCGCCGGCCTCGCCGCCGCCGACGGAAGCGACGCTGGATACATCAGCAAGACCAAAGAAGCCACCGGCGTATTGCCCGCCTTCGACAGCGCGCAGCCCGTTAATAGTAAGAGAAGCCGGGTCATTGTTCGGATCCGCTTCACTGCCGGTACCTTTGGCGGAATCCTTGTCACCGAGGATCGCGGCTTGCAACGAACCAGCGAAACCGCCGGCGTTCAGGGCATACTTGGCTGTGGTATTACCCTTATCGTCCTTGCTCTCATATGCGCCATTGACCGTGTATCCCCATGCCGGGTCATCTGAGCTCACATGTGCACCGCGAATCGTCGTAACCGTGGCCTGCAATACGCTGACCAGACTTGCCGGGGTCGAGACCAGCGAGTCGAGGATTCCTTGCAGGAATCCCTCGGACGCATTGGTGTCCACATCCGCAACCGCACCGGCAGTGGCCACGCCGATAAATCCGCCGACATTGTTGCGCCCTTCCACCTTGCGCAGGTTGGAAACGTTGGCGCCGGCAGCGGTGACACCCTCGACAAGCTTCTGGCCGTTCTGGTCGAGATCGCCCCAGATCTGGCCACCGACCGCGAGACCGGCATAGCCTCCGGCATTACCGGTACCGTGCGTGATGTCTTCACCGGTGGCCACGACCTTCATACCCTTGCGGTAGCCGGCCACGCTCGAAGATTTGACGACGGGCACAAATACCTGTGCCACGTCGAGCATCTGTCCCAAATCAAGTTTGATGCCTTTGTCGCCGAATAGTTGGATAGAGCCGAACGAGGATGCCGAGCCGGATTCCATCGTGCCTGCATAACCGCCTGCCGCACGCATGGCAGAGACGGTCTTGACATCCATCGACTGGCCATCGGTGATCGTGCCGGTGCGCATCAGACCGACGTGTCCGCCGGCGACGCCGGAATCATGCAAGTTCGCGCCAGTCCGATACTCCGCACGTCCTGCGACGACGTTGAATCCGAAGATGTAGGATTCGAGGAACTTGTCCAGGGAATCCTGGTCGGTAACAGAGCCCGCACCATCAGCCGTGGTCACATCGGTGAATTCCTTGCCATACGCACCGTACTTGCCGATGTTGTCGACCCACGTCTTCCACTGGTCGTAGCTCATATTGCGCAGCGGACCAGTGACCTTCGAGTGCTCCTCGGTCGGGTAGACCACGGACAGCACGCCAGCGAGGTTGCCGGCCTTGATGAGACCGCCGAGCAAGGAGAGCGAACCGCCTTCAGCGGTATCGGCCGCTTCCATGAAGCCGGTGTAGCCGCCGGCGATTTCGGCACCGTATACGCTGCGGATGCGCGCGGCATAGGCTACGCGTTGCGGCCCGTTGTATTTGCCGTCGGTGTTCTCCTGCTTCCATGCTGCGGTGTTGTTGCCCCAGATATGGCCGCCGCGGTTACGTCCCGCATAGCCGCCGGCCATGCCGCGGCGTGTGGTCGTATCCGATGCCGCCTGTGCGCGCACCGCGCCGCCGCACACTGTGGCATCGGTCGAGCTGTTGCGAATCGTCGGCACGAAGTCCTGCACGAGCGAGAGCAGGTTGTCGAGGTTGACGAGCTTCTTGAGCACGCTGCCGTCGCCGAGTACGTTTGCCACGGCTCCCGGCTGCATGGTGCCCACGTAGCCGCCGGCCGAAACCTGGCCGATGATGTATACGAACTCATGCGAGCTCGAGTCCTGAATATGGCCGCCTTCGATGTCTCCGGCGAAGCCGCCGGCCATACCCAGTGGATCGGGCTTGTTGTTGGCGTTCCTATGGTCTGCCGTGCCGGCCAGCACGGAGTATCCGCCGATGCCGCCGGTCACATCGGAATGTTCAATCGTCGAGACGACGACATCCAGCACACTGAGTACATCGTTGAGATTGACGTTCTGGCCGAGCAGGCTCAAGCCGCCGCCCACGGCCGCCGCCGAGCCGATGTCCATTTTGCCGATGTAGCCGCCGGCATACCGAGCGGCGGTGACTGCATACGAGCTGTCTTTGCTCAGATAGGTGTCGTCGATGGATCCGGCGGTTTCCAGATTCTTCGGTGCCTTGACATCAGTACGGCGCAGTTGGGTCACACTGGAATGGGATACCTGCACGCCGGAACCGTAGCCGATGTAGCCGCCGGCGGAACCGGATTGCGTATCGGACTGATCAAATCGGGTGGCGGAAACGGTGAAGCCGGGATCATCCGGGTCGGAAATCTTGTTACCGCTAGTTGCCTCCACGGTGGTGGCATCGGAATGCACACCCGCGTAGGAGATGAACGGCACATAGCCCTGCACCACCTGCAACAGGTTGGCGAGATCCACCGTACCGAATTTGCCGAGCAAACTCAGGCCGCCGTTGCCAGCCGAAGCGAGCGCGCCGGAAACGACCTTGCCGCCGAAACCACCTGCGTATGCGCCGCCGGTCACATGGTCAAGGTTGACAACGGCCACGGGGTTGGCTTGAACGCGGGACTGCACGTCTGCCAGCGTTGAGTCGTTCTCGAGATCGGTTTCGGAGAACTGGTTGACCTTGCCGCTTTGGAAGTTTCCCGCATAGCCGCCCGCGATATCACCTTCGACGTAACCGCCGTTGACGTACGTCACGGTGGTATACGTATAGCTTGGAATCAGATACGGCATGGCACCGAGCAGGTCGTTCACGGACAGCAGTCCGCCCTTGATGAGGTTGTCCAACACGCTGGAATCATCGGCGTTGCTGAGCGCGTCGGCGAGGCCACCGGTGGTGGAGAAGCCCACGAAACCGCCTGCCACACCATCGGACGTGCTGGTATCGGCTGTGACCGATTTGAGGTTTGTCACATGGCTTTCGCGGGTCTTGGTGCTGTTGGCCTGACCATAGAAACCGCCTGCAGCGTAATCGATCGTTTCGTTGTTCTCGTTCTTGCCGGTTGCCGCAACCGTGAATCCGCCAGAGATGCCGTTCACGTTCGATGCAGTGACTGCAACCGAAGAATATTGGGCAACCGATAACAGACCGGAAAGCTTGATAAGCCCAAGCACATTGAGACCGCCAGCGCCGATGGCGTCGCCTGGTCCAGAGAAGCCAATAAAACCGCCGGCTTCTCCCTTGGCCGTGACCGTGGCCAGATTGGTAAGGTTCGTGTTGGTCACGTCACCACCGGTGGCGCATCCGATGGCACCGCCCGCATAGTATGAACCGGCCTTCACCGTCAAACCGGATGCCGGAGCGGTGACAGACATGTTCTCCACGGTGAACGCGGCAAACTGGTCGAACTTCTTGAGCGTGGCGATATCGCCAATTTTCACCACACTGTTGAGCAACCCAGCTACCGTTGTCGGTTGCAGATTGCCGGCGATGCCACCCGCGTAGGAGCCCGTGGCCGTGACCGATTCAAGACCTTCTATGGTGGTGGAACGCTGCTGTGGGAAGTCACGAAGATTGTTGTACTTCCAGAATGTGAGATTTTGAAGGCGGTTCCGCGAGGAATCACCGATCACCGTACCCGAACCTTCGCCCACAAGGCCGCCCGCGTAATCACCGCCGGCAGCAACTGTGAGGGAACCCTTCATTTGTGTACCGAGAATCACAGAAGGATTCACACCGACGATGGATAGCAGTTCTCCTGCACCGTTATCGCTGCCGCTCAGCAATTTAGTCACAGCCTTGGTGAGCTGTTTCAACAGCGATGCATTCGTGGTATCGTCCGTACCGAGTTCCAGGCCCCATCCCACGGAGGCGAATCCGGTGAATCCTCCGGCGTGGGATCTGTCGGCAGTCACGGCGACCGAAGCCGTAATCGAATTATTGACAGCATAGGCATTGGCCATGGCACCGTTGAAGCCGCCGGCGTAGTCTTCGGCCTGCACGGTGATCTTATCGTCACCGTTTACCGTCAGGCCACTGTTTTCGATGAGGCTCTGCGGACGCAGCGCAGACAGCAAGTCGACGCCAAGCGAGTTAATCAGACCGCCCACGTTGCCGTTGCGACTTACTCCGGCAAAACCACCGGCATATTGCGTTGCCCGCACGGTGAAACCATTCGTGCTCGTCACCGAAGAGTTCTCAATGATTGCACCAATCTGTGCACCGACAAAACCGCCGGCCTGCGGGTTGTCCTTGTTGCCGATCACCACGTTCTCTTTGAACCCGTTCACCGAACTATTCGAGATAACCGGGTTGTAGTAGCCAACCGGAATCAAGGCATTCAGCCCGAGCGTGCCGGACAGCAACCAGTCCACCAAATCGCCCAGCCCGAGGAACGGGATGACACCCAAGATCTTCGAGAGTACATTGGTGAGCGCTCCTACGATGCCGGAGACTGCATCGTATCGGGTTGCGCCCTCAACATATCCCACGAAACCACCGGTCATACGGCTTACGCTAGATACCGAAACATCTGCTACCTCGCAGTCCGTAACCTTGGTGTCCCCGTAGATACGGCCGGCAAATGCACCCGTGGCGAGGTTGGAAGGATTGTCTTTGTGCAGGGTGAGCAGACCTTGAAGATTGAGGTCAAGATCTACTTGTCCTAATGTCAATAGTTTTAACGCCTTCAACAGTGTGTCGAGCAGTAATCCCACTGCCGAAGTGAGCATACCGAGCAAGGTCGGCGGAATATACGATTCACTCGTATGATTCGTCACCGACACATCCTGCAGCTTGAGGTTCGACACCACGGCCGTACCGGCGCTGCCCAGACTGTTGCTGTTCATCACGGTCTTGTTCGTGATCGAGGCGAAGAAGCCGATGCCCTGCTGCTTGCTGACATCCAGCTGGTCGCCTTTGACATTAGAGACCATATCTTTCTGATTGACGACCACATGGCTGATGACCGGCCGAGCTGCGGTAGCGTGAACCACGCTTGCGCCATCGGCACCAACAGCCTCCCACAGGCTGGCTTCGGTGTCGCCGTCATTGGAGACCGCACCGAGCATAGTGCCGGAGAACATGAGCGGAGTCCACTCGGTGTTGTTGGTATCTGCCGCGTTCTTGGACAGGTCGATGTCACGGAAGATCAGGTAGTTGGCGTCTGCGGAATAGGTCAGGCCGGTGTTGGCAGCGGAGTAGTCCGTTTGCGTGCCATCAGCACCCACGCCGTAATACTTGGTGCGGGTCCTGTTGACGCTTAACGCCGTGCATGCCAGCAGTGGACTGTCGTGGTCGGAGGCATCAGTATCGCGCAAAATATCTGAATCGGAGAGATCGGCGTCACCGGCGTATTCGGAAGACGGCGTGCCGTCCACCCACTGATAATTGAGGGGTCCTTGTTGCGTGCAAGTCTGCGTGACCTTGTTGATGCGGCCAATAACCTTCTTGCCAGAACCAATCGCACGCAGCTGCTGCTCGTTACCAATCAGGATGTAGGTCTTGCCGTTGATCTCCTTGGTGACCTGACCCTCAAAGTCACGGCCGCCAAGCGCCGTCGCGGCGACCTGCACATCGGCCTTCGCCGGCGATTGATCCGTCGCATTTGAGGAATCGTTCTTGGCATCTTGAGAAGAAGCATCGTTTGGAGCCTGCGTTTGGGCTCCATCATTAGCGGAATTGCCAGCGGTAGCTTCTGCTGAGTCGTCCGCCTTATTGTCTGTCGCACCATTTGAGGATTCGGAAGAATCACCAGTAGTAGAAGATGAAGGAGATGAATCCTGCTGTGCGTCTTGATTCGTTTCGGAAGGTGTTGGCGCACCGTTTGATGTATTGGCCTCTTCTGACGTCTTATCGTCAACGTTGACATTGCGGGCAGAAGGAGCAGCTACGACAGTATTATCCCCCCCCCCCTCCAGAAATTACGGCGTTAGGAGAGCTACTCACATCGTCTATATTCTGAGCATATGCTGCAGGCACCATGCACACGATGGACAAGGAAACAGCAATAACCGAAGCAAGGCAACGCTTCAAAGACAGGCACTGCCGTCCAGATTCCTGTTCCGTTCCTCCGTTAAACCCGCAACGGACGAACTTCAATTCCGAGCTCATTGTCTCCCCTCATAGATTCGCAATCCCCTTTCGGGAGATTACTGCATACAACTATACGGAAGAGATTGACAAAAGAACAAAAAACGTTCATTTGCTGGGGCCGGTTAGCGTATGTCTTTCTGAGCAAAAAGAAAAGCCCCGCAGCTATGCAGGGCTTT
>ERZ1032581.198-NODE-198-length-12452-cov-13.249415_pt1 | contig 12452 bp, 6 predicted proteins | sample MGYA00517097_ERZ1032581 | MGnify/ENA primary metagenome ERZ1032581 (study PRJEB33719, sample SAMN04261358) | wastewater metagenome | biome: periurban shantytown; feature: human; material: feces | host: Homo sapiens | place: Peru: Lima | collected 2013-01-19 ...
CTGCCGCACCTCGCTCGCCGTATCGGCACTTAGAATTATGCGGTATTGCCTTTACAATTAAAAAGATCTATACTATAATGAAACAACAGCAAGTTGTATAAGACGAACTTAAGTTGTAAACGAACGACCAACAGCAGGGGAGGTCCGCTATGCCGGAGCAACAGGAAAATCAAACCGAGGTGTTCCACCTCAAAGCACCGTTCAAACCGACTGGCGACCAGCCCCAGGCTATTGAAGCGCTGGTGCAGGGCCTGAAAGCAGGGGATAAAGGTCAAACTTTGCTGGGCGTTACCGGCTCCGGCAAAACCTTTACGATGGCCAATATCATTGCACAGTGCAACCGCCCCACACTGATTCTGGAACCAAACAAAACCCTGGCCAGTCAGATCTGCACCGAGATGCGCGGATTTTTCCCCGATGATGCGGTGGAATATTTTGTGAGCTATTACGACTATTACCAGCCGGAAGCCTACATCCCCTCCACCGATACCTATATTGAAAAAGACAGCGCCATCAATGATGAGATCGACCGCCTGCGCCATTCGGCCACGGCGGCACTGTCGGAGCGGCGCAATGTTATCATTGTGGCGTCGGTTTCCTGCATTTATTCCTTGGGCGACCCTATCGATTACCGCAGCATGGTCATCAGCCTGCGCCCCGGTATGCAGATGGAGCGGGACGAGCTCTGCCGCCGCCTGGTCAAGCTGCAATATGAACGCAACGATATGAACTTTATCCGCAATAAGTTCCGCGTTCACGGCGATATTGTGGATATCCACCTTGCTTATAATGATGAATACGCCATCCGCGTCGAATTCTTCGGTGATGAAATCGACCGCATTTCCGAGTTTGATCCCCTGACCGGCGAGCGCAAAAATATTGTGCGCCATGTGGCCATTTTCCCCGCCAGCCACTATATCGTCGGCCCTGAAAAAATGAAAGAAGGTCTCGCCAAGATCCAGACCGAGATGGAACAGCAGGTGCAGGCCTTTACAGCAGAGGGCAAACTGCTGGAAGCCCAGCGCATCCAGCAGCGCACCCAGTACGATATGGAGATGCTACAGGAAGTTGGCATGTGCAAGGGCATCGAGAACTACTCTGCCGTGCTGTCCGGCCGTGCCCCCGGCTCCACCCCCACCACGCTGCTGGACTACTTCCCCAAAGATTTTATCCTGATGGTGGATGAAAGCCATGTGATGCTGCCGCAGGTCCGCGGCATGTTCGGCGGGGACTACAGCCGCAAAAAAACGCTGGTGGAATATGGCTTCCGCCTGCCCTCGGCGTTTGACAACCGCCCGCTGAAATTTGAGGAATTTGAATCCAAGGTCGGCCAGACGATCTTTGTCAGCGCTACCCCTGGCCCCTATGAACGGGAACATTCCAGCCGCGTGGCCGAGCAGGTCATCCGCCCCACCGGTCTGCTGGACCCCGTCATCATGGTGCGCCCAGTGGAAGGCCAGATCGAGAATCTGCTGGGCGAAATTTTGCAGCGCATCGACCGCGGCGAGCGTGCCCTAGTTACCACCCTGACTGTCAAAATGGCCGAGGACCTGACCGACTACCTGGAAGAACACGGCGTGCACACCAAGTATATGCACCACGAGGTGGATACCTTTGAGCGCATGGAGATCATCAAGGACCTGCGCACCGGTGCCATTGATGTGATTGTCGGCATCAACCTTCTGCGCGAGGGCCTGGATCTGCCGGAAGTTTCGCTGATCGCCATTCTGGATGCCGACAAAGAGGGCTTCCTGCGCAGCGAAACCAGCCTGATTCAGACCATTGGCCGCGCGGCCCGCAACGCAAACGGCGTGGTGCTGATGTACGCCGATGAAGTAACCCCCAGCATGGAGCGCGCCATCATGGAAACCGAGCGTCGCCGTGCCATCCAAGATGCCTACAACAAAGAACACGGCATCACACCAAAAACTATCGTGAAAGCCATCGGCGGCGGGCTGGAAATCAGCATGAGCGAAGAAAACAAAAAGATGCGCCAGCACCGTATGAGCCGCGCTGAACGCGAACAGACCATTACCCGCCTGACCCGCGAGATGAAAGAAGCCGCCCGCCTGCTGCAGTTTGAGCACGCCGCATTCCTGCGTGATGAGATTGAAAAGCTGCAGCGCGGGGAGGACCCTACCGCCGATACCAGCACCCGCCGCGCCGCTGAAAAACAGCGCAAAACGGGCAGGGGGAGAAGGAGCTATAAAAAGTGAGCAACATTCAAATTGATGCCAACAACCGCATTACGATCAAGGGCGCGCGGGAGCATAACCTGAAAAACGTCAACCTGGTTCTGCCGCGCAACAAGCTGATTGTTATGACGGGCCTTTCCGGCTCCGGCAAGTCCAGCCTGGCCTTTGATACCATCTTTGCGGACGGCCAGCGCCGCTATATGGAAAGCCTTTCCAGCTATGCCCGCATGTTCCTGGGCCAGATGGAAAAGCCCGATGTGGACGAAATCACCGGCCTTTCCCCGGCGGTTTCCATTGACCAGAAAACCACCAGCCACAACCCGCGTTCCACCGTGGGCACCGTGACGGAAATTTATGATTATCTCCGTTTGATGTATGCCCGCATCGGCGTTCCGCACTGCCCGGTCTGCGGACGCGTCATCAGCCAGCAAACGGTGGACGAGATGGTAGACGAGGTGCTTAAACTGCCGGAACGCACCCGCTTCCAGGTGCTGGCCCCTGTTGTGCGGGGCCGCAAAGGCACCCAGGCCAAGGAGCTGGACGCTGCCCGCCGCGGCGGTTACGCCCGCGTGCGTATTGACGGCAACATGTATGATCTGGACGAAGAGATCAAGCTGGAAAAGAATATCAAGCATACCGTTGAAATCGTCGTGGACCGCCTGTCCATCAATGATACGGTGCGCGGCCGTCTGGCCGATTCTATTGAGACTGCCGTTGCCCTGACCGGCGGCCTTGTCATCATTGATGTTATCGGCGGCGAACCGATGGAGTTCAGCCAGAACTATGCCTGCCCGGAGCACGGTGTTTCCATTGACGAACTTTCCCCCCGCATGTTCAGCTTTAACAATCCCTTTGGCGCCTGTGAAACCTGCACTGGCCTGGGCACCTTTATGAAGGTGGACCCGGCCCGCGTGATTCCGGATCCGCGCAAGTCCATCCGCGAAAGTGCCATCAAGGCCAGCGGCTGGTATTATGCGGAGGGATCCATCTCTGAAATGTATTACAAAGCGCTGGGCAAGCGCTATGGCTTTACGCTGGATACCCCTATCAAGGAGATGAGCAAAGAAGCCGTGCACGCCATCCTGTATGGCACCGGAACTGAAAAAATCGAGATGCAGCGCGAGAATATGTTTGGCTCCGGCACCTATATGAACACGTTTGAGGGCATTATCCCCAACCTGGAGCGCCGCTTCCGTGAAACAGGCAGCGAGTGGGTCAAGGAGGAAATCGCCCTTGTCATGTCCAGCGAGGAGTGCCCCACCTGCCACGGCCAACGCCTGAAGCCCACCAGCCTCGCCGTCACGGTGGGCGGCATCAACATTGCCCAGTTCTGCGATATGAGCGTGAACGAGGAGCTGGAATTTATTCAGACGGCAAAAGTGTCCGAGCGGGATGAAGTCATCGCTGCCTCCATCTTCAAAGAGGTCAAAGAGCGTCTGGGCTTTTTGAAGAGCGTGGGTCTGGGGTACTTGACCCTGTCTCGCGGCGCATCGTCCCTTTCCGGCGGCGAAAGCCAGCGCATCCGCCTGGCGACCCAGATCGGCAGCGCACTGACCGGCGTGCTGTATGTGCTGGATGAACCCAGCATCGGCCTGCACCAGCGCGATAACGATAAGCTGATTGCCACCATGAAGCGCCTGCGCGACCTGGGCAACACCCTGATTGTAGTAGAGCACGACGAGGACACCATGCGCCAGGCGGACTATATTGTGGATGTCGGCCCCGGTGCCGGTGTGCATGGCGGTGAGATCGTGGCCGCCGGCAGTGTGGAGGACATCTGCAATGCCCCGCGCAGTGTGACCGGCGAGTATCTTTCCGGCCGCAAATTTGTGGAAGTTCCCACCGCCCACCGCTCCGGTAACGGTAAAATGCTCACGGTGGTCAAAGCACGGGAAAACAACCTGCAAAACATTACCGTGGATTTTCCCCTTGGCAAAATGATCTGCGTGACCGGTGTTTCCGGTTCCGGCAAGTCCACGCTGGTCAATGAAATTTTGTATAAGTCGCTGGCCGCAGCGCTCAACGGCGCCCGCAGCCGCCCCGGCCAGTGTGACGAAGTTCAGGGTATGGAATGGATCGATAAGGTCATCGGCATTGACCAGTCGCCCATTGGCCGCACCCCGCGCTCCAACCCGGCCACCTACACCGGTGTGTTCGGCGATATCCGCACCCTCTTCTCCAACACCCAGGATGCCAAACAGCGCGGTTACGGCCCCGGCCGGTTCAGCTTCAACGTCAAGGGCGGCCGCTGCGAAGCCTGCGAGGGCGGCGGCATTGTGCAGATCGAAATGCACTTTCTGCCGGATATTTACGTCCCCTGCGATGTCTGCAAGGGCAAGCGCTACAACCGCGAAACGCTGGAAGTAAAATATAAAGACAAAAACATCTCCGATGTGCTGGATATGACGGTGGAGGAAGCCTGCAATTTCTTTGCCAACCAGCCCAAAATTGCGCGCAAACTGCAAACCCTGCAGGAAGTCGGCCTTGGCTATGTGCAGCTGGGCCAGTCGGCCACCACACTTTCCGGCGGCGAAGCCCAGCGTGTCAAGCTGGCCAACGAGCTTGCCCGCCGCGATACCGGCAAAACCGTCTATATTCTGGACGAGCCTACCACCGGCCTGCACATTGCCGATGTGCACCGTCTGGTCAAGGTGCTGGATAAGCTGGCCGATGCGGGCAACACCGTGATCGTGATCGAGCATAACCTGGATGTGATCAAGCGTGCCGACTATATCATCGACCTGGGGCCGGAGGGCGGCAGCGGCGGCGGTACCATTGTGGCAACCGGTACGCCGGAACAGGTGGCCCAGAACCCGAACTCCTTCACCGGCCAGTACCTGAAACCCGTGCTGGAGCGCGCCTGGAAACTGCAGGGCACAGCTCCGGCCCCCGTGCCGGAAGAGCCGGGACGCCCGGCACCCGCAGAGGAAAAAGCCTCCGCCCAGTCGCCGCGCAAACGCAAAAAAGCAGACAAAAAATAACCACAACAGGGAACTTTGTGCAGCAAAAACGCAAAATTGGATTTGACAATTCCTGTCAACCTGTGGTTTAATTATCTTTACGCGCCTGAAAAAGCAAAATTCTGCGCGCACAGGGGTACGCAGCAGCGTGATTCCCTGCATCCAAAAACGGGAGGGAACTGCCGAATGGCAAAAAAGAAGGAAGAATACGGCAACGAAAGCATCAAGAGCTTAAAAGGTGCAGACCGTGTGCGCAAGCGCCCGGCCGTTATCTTTGGCTCTGACGGTGTGGAAGGATGTGCCCATTCCATTTTTGAGATCGTATCCAACTCCATCGACGAAGCGCGTGACGGCCACGGCAACAAAATCAACGTTACCCTTTACCCGGATCACTCTGTGGAAGTAGAGGACTTTGGCCGCGGTATCCCCGTCGATTACAATAAAGCTGAAGAACGCTGGAACTGGGATCTTGTGTTCTGCGAACTGTACGCGGGAGGCAAATATGGCGAGGGTAGCGGCAACTATGACTTCTCCCTTGGCCTGAACGGCCTTGGCCTTTGCGCCACCCAGTATTCCAGCGAATGGATGACTGCGGATATTTACCGCGATGGCATGCACTATCACCTGGATTTCAAAAAAGGTGAGAATGTCGGCGGGCTGAAAAAAGAGCCGTTCACCGGCCGCCGCACCGGCTCCGTCATCCGCTGGAAACCGGACACCGATGTGTTTACCGACATCAATGTTCCGGCGGATACCTTCAAGGATATGCTGCGCCGCCAGGCCGTTGTCAATGACGGTGTGACTCTCGTGTTCAACGACCGCACGGGCGAACGTGCCGAAAAAATCGAATATTTCTATGAGCATGGCATTCAGGACTATGCCAATGAGATCGCCGGTGAGGGAACCCTGACCCCGGTGCATTTCTGCTCCGGTTCCGCAATCGGCCGCGACCGTGATGATCAGCCGGAATATCAGGTCAAAATGAACGTGGCGTTCTGCTTTTCCAACGCGGTGCAAACGCTGGAATACTATCACAACTCTTCGTGGCTGGAGCACGGCGGCAGCCCGGACCGCGCTGTCCGCCTGGCCTTTGTCAACCAGATCAACAACTGGCTGAAAAATAAGGGTCTGTACAAGAAAAACGAAAGCTCCATCACCTTCAACGATGTGCAGGACTGCCTGATTCTGGTTTCCTCCAGCTTCTCCACCCGCACCAGCTACGAGAACCAGACCAAAAAGGCCATCACCAACAAGTTTGTGGCCCAGGCCATGACGGAGTTCCTCAAGCACCAGCTGGAAGTCTACTTTGTGGAGCACCCGGACGAAGCCGAAAAAGCCTGCAAGCAGGTGCTAATCAATAAGCAAAGCCGCGAGCACGCCGAAAAAGCGCGTGTGTCCATCAAAAAAACAATGACCCAGCAGATGGACCTGGCCAACCGCGTGCAGAAATTTGTGGACTGCCGCACCAAGGATGCCACCCGCCGCGAACTGTACATCGTGGAGGGCGATTCCGCTATGGGCGCGGTCAAACAGAGCCGCGATTCGGAGTTCCAGGCTATCATGCCCATTCGCGGCAAGATCCTGAACTGCCTGAAGGCCGATTACGCCCGCATTTTCAAGTCTGACATTATCACAGACTTGATCCGCGTGATGGGCTGCGGCGTGGAGCTGGGCGGCAGCCACAATAAGGACCTGGCTACCTTTAATCTGGACAACCTGCGCTTTAACAAGATCGTCATCTGTACCGATGCTGATGTAGACGGTTATCAGATCCGCACCTTGGTGCTGACGATGCTCTACCGCCTGACCCCCACCCTCATCAATCAGGGGTATGTGTATATCGCGGAATCCCCGCTGTATGAGATCAACACCAAAAATAAGACCTACTTTGCCTATACCGAGCCGGAAAAGGCCGATATCATGAAGCGGATCGACGGCCAGAAGTTTACGATCCAGCGATCCAAAGGTCTGGGCGAAAACGACCCCGAAATGATGTGGCTGACCACCATGAGCCCCGAAAGCCGCCGCTTAATTAAAGTTCTGCCCACCGATGTTCAACGCACGGCGGAAGTGTTTGACCTGCTCCTGGGCGATAATCTGCAGGGCCGTAAGGAGCACATTGCGGAGCACGGCGCTGAATATCTGGACGATCTGGATGTATCTTAATCAGGGGAGGAGAGAGCAAAATGGCCAAAAAAGCAACCAAAAAGAAAGCCGCCCCTGCCCGCCCGCAGCTGGGCGATAACGTCGAGATCCTCTCTGCCGGTGAGGTCATCGAAAGCCCCATTACCGATACGCTGGAAACAAACTACATGCCTTACGCTATGAGCGTTATTGTTTCCCGCGCGCTGCCGGAAATTGACGGCTTCAAGCCCGCCCACCGCAAACTGCTATATACCATGTATGGCATGGGCCTGCTGAAAGGTGCCCGCACCAAAAGCGCCAACATCGTGGGCAGCACCATGCACCTGAACCCCCACGGCGATGCCGCCATTTACGACACCATGGTGCGTATGGGCCGTTCCAACGAAAGCCTGCTGGTGCCCTTTGTGGACTCCAAGGGTAACTTTGGCAAGGCGTACAGCCGCGATATGGCTTACGCCGCCGCTCGTTACACCGAGGCAAAGCTGGAACCCGTGTGTGAAGAGCTGTTCCGCGATATCGACAAGGATACCGTGGATTTTGTGCCCAACTATGACGGCACCACCACCGAACCGACGATGCTGCCGGTCACCTTCCCGACCATTCTGGCCAACAACACACTGGGCATTGCGGTCGGTATGGCGTCCAACATCTGTTCCTTCAACCTGGTGGAGCTCTGCAATGCAACCATCGCCCTGATGAAAGACGACCAGGCGGACCTGGCCCAGCTGATGCCCGCGCCGGATTTTGTCGGCGGCGGTTCCATCCTGTATGATGCCGCCGAGATGCAGAATGTGCTGGAAAAAGGCCGCGGCAGCATCCGCGTGCGCGCCCAGTGGGCTTACGATAAAGAGAACAACTGCATTGACATCACCCGCATTCCGCCGACCACAACGGTGGAAGCCATCATGGATAAGATCACCGAGCTGGTCAAACTGGGCAAGATCCGTGAGATCAGCGATATGCGTGATGAAACCGACCTGAACGGCTTGAAGCTGACCATCGACCTCAAGCGCGGCCAGGACCCGGACAAGCTGATGGCGCGTCTGTTCAAGGCAACCCCGCTGGAGGACAGTTTTGCCTGCAACTTCAATGTGCTGATCGGCGGCCAGCCCCGCGTGTTGGGCGTGCGCCAGATTTTGTTGGAGTGGATCGCATTCCGCTCCGAATGCGTGCGCCGCCGCACCTACTATGATCTGCAGGGCAAGCAAAAGCGTCTGCACCTGCTGCGCGGCCTGGAAGCTATCCTGCTGGATATTGATAAGGCAATTGAAATTGTGCGCAACACTGCGGAAGAATCCGAGGTTGTGCCCAACTTGATGATCGGTTTTGGCATTGACGAAGTGCAGGCTGAGTATGTGGCGGAAATCAAGCTGCGCCACCTCAACCGTGAGTATATCCTCAAACGCACCGAGGAAATCGAGGAACTGGAAAAGGCGATTGCAGACTTGGAAGATGTTCTCAAACGCCCCGCCCGCATCCGCAAGATCATTATGACCGAGCTGAGCGATGTTGCCAAAAAGTATGGCAGCCCCCGCAAAACGGAAATTCTGTACGACCTGCCGGACGATTCTGCTGCCGATGAGCAGAACGAGATCCCGGATTACCCGGTCACGGTGTTCTTTACGCGGGAAGGCTACTTCAAAAAAATTACCCCGCAGAGCCTGCGCATGTCTGGCGAGCAGAAGCTGAAAGACGGCGACGAGGTGGTTTATACCAAAGAAACCACCAACAGCGCCGAGCTGCTCTTCTTTACCAACCATGCCCAGGTGTACAAATCCCGCGCATCGGAATTTGCCGATACCAAGGCCAGCGTGCTGGGTGATTATGTCGCTTCCAAGCTGGAAATGGAAGAGGGCGAAGTGCCGCTGTTCATGACGGTCACAGTCGATTACCGTGGTTACATGCTGTTCTTCTACCAGAACGGCAAGTGTGCAAAGATCCCGCTGGCCAGCTATATGACCAAGCAGAACCGCCGCAAGCTGCTGAAAGCCTATAGCGATAAGGAAGAACTTGCCGTAATGCTGCACATTGAGGAAGAAACCGAGCTGGCCGTCTTCACCAGCGGCGGCACCGGTGGCCCACGCTTGATCCTGGTCGGCAGTGCGCTGATTCCCGAAAAGGCTACCCGCGATACCGCCGGTATCAACATGGTAACGCTGAAAAAGAACGCCCGAATCGCCAAAGTGCGCCCGGCGGCGGGGCTGGAACTGAAAGACCCGCACCGCTACCGCGTGCGCACCCTGCCCGCAGCCGGCGCGCTGCTCCGCCAGGAGGACACGACCGAGCAGATGAGTCTGTAAGGAGCAAAAAAAGGCAATGCAATCTTTTTCTGCACAAGGCAGGGTAAAGTTCTTGCATTTTGCTTTTTGGTATGTTATATTATAACCTGTATGAGAGTTAGGGCAGGCCGAAACATCCGTTTTGGCTGTGGCCTGAAAAGGAGTTGCTGTTAATCCATGACCGCTTATGAAATCGCGTTCGGCGTTGTGCTGATCATTGTTTCGGTTCTGATCGTTGTGTTCACTTTGTCCCAGACCCAGAAAGGGCAGGGCCTGTCTGCTGCCATTATGGGTGATAGCAGCTTTATGGCTGCCGGCCGCGAGCGTGGCCTGGATGCCAAGCTGGCCAAAGTGACCAAAATCTGCGGCGCTGTTTTCTTTGTAGCTACGCTGCTGGTTGGTGTGCTGAGCGCCCGCTTGTAATTGAATGAAAGGAGAACGGTCTGGCCAATTTTGTTGGCGTTCCGCTTTCCCTTATTCAGGAACCGTCAACGACCCGCCCAATACCGCGGGTCGTTTTTTATGGGAAAAATAAAAAGGTCACAATGGTGCAGGTGCTGCCGCGAAACCAAAGGCCACGCCTGCTATGGAAGGACCCTGCCGGGTGGCAGGGTGACGTAAACGAGGAGTAAAAACAAAGGCATGGGCCGCTGCCTGTGCCCAACCCAAAGGAGAAAACATGACACCATTACAGAAAAATATTCTTGCGGCGTGCAAGCACCGCCCCCAGACCCTGCGTGAACTGCAGAATGCTTTGCAGGTGGATAATTCCCGCCTGCGCAACACCGTAACCGGCATGGTAGCTACCGGTATGCTGTCCGCCCGCAACGGTACCTATGTTCCGGGCTTTGCCGTGATGGAAAATACCGATGCCCCCGCTGGCATTCCCTGCACACTGGTCAAGCTGGCGGCCCGCTTCGGCTTTGCGTCCCGCGATGACGGCACCGGCGATATCTTTATTCCCGGCCGTGCCCTGCATGGTGCTATGCCGCAGGATAAAATCATCATCAAACTGTTCGACCACCCCCGTGTGGAGGGCAGCGCCGAGGGTGAAGTGGTGGAGGTGACCACTCCGCACAACACCTTTGCCGGTACCATTGTGCTGACTGAGGATGGCCGCCTTGCCGTGGAGCCGGACGGCTGCCGTGATGTGCGCATTGTGCTGGATAAAAAAGGCGTCAACGGCGCACAGCTGGGGGATAAGGTCGGTGCTATCCTGACCAACCGCGGCCAGCGCCATATGGACCACCGCTGCGCTGTTGCCGAGCGCTTCGGCACTTCCGACCGCGCAGCAGAGTGCGCCAAGGCTGTGCTGTATGGCCGTGATGTCCGCCAGGAATTCCCGGAGGAGGTATTGGCCGAAGCTCACGCATATGATAACGCTCTCATTGACCCCGCCGAAGCTGCCCACCGCGCCGACCTGCGCGGTCTGCCGATCTTTACCATCGACTCTGCCGAGACCAAGGATATCGACGACGCCATCAGCCTGATGAAGACCCAGAACGGCGGCTATGAGCTGGGCGTTCATATTGCGGATGTCAGCCACTATGTCCGCCCGGACACCGCGCTGGATAAGGAAGCTTATGAGCGCGCAACTTCCATCTATTACGCGGATAAAGTCATCCCCATGCTGCCCACCCAGCTTTCCAACGGCATCTGCAGCCTCAATGAAGGGGAGGAGCGCCTGGCGTTCTCCTGCCTGATGCAGCTGGATGAAAGCGGCAATATCCATAGCTATCAGTTCGTCAAGAGCGTCATCCGCAGCCGTGTCAAGGGCGTTTATAAAGAAATTAACGCTCTGTTGGACGGCTCCAATGACCCGGCTCTGGTGACGAAATATAAAGACGTTATGGCTCAGCTGCCCGCGATGACCGAGCTGTACGAAAAGCGCCTGGCTCTGCGCAAAGCACGCGGCGCGATGGACATCGAATCCGACGAAGCCAAGTTGGTCATGGACGAGGAAGGCCGCTGCGTGGATATCGTCAAGCGCACCCGCGGTGTGTCGGAGTGCATGATCGAAGAGTTCATGCTGCTGGCCAACCAGTGCGCTGCCAATGCGGGCCGCACCCATCATGTGCCGTTTGTGTACCGTATCCATGAAGCCCCCGATGCCGAGCGCATGGAAAAGCTGAGCAACACCCTGAAAGCCTGCGGCCTGAACGTCCACTTTGCCGGGGAAGTGCCCACCCAGCTGGAGCTTTCTGCCATTCTGGACGAAACCCGCGGCCAGCCCATCCAGATCCCGGTCCACACCGGTATCCTGCGCAGCATGCAGAAAGCTCGCTACTCTCCGGAGCCGAAAGGCCATTACGGCCTGGTGCTGGCAGACTATGCCCACTTTACCAGCCCCATTCGCCGTTACCCGGACCTTGCCATCCATCGCATCCTGACGGATATGCTGGTGGGCAAGCCGGAGCAGGAGCTCATCAAGGATTATACCGGTTTTGCCACCCACGCCAGCGAGCAGTCTAGCCGCCAGGAAGTTTCCGCCGTGCGCATTGAGCGCGATGTGGAGGACCTGTACAAGGCCGAGTATATGCACAACCACCTGGGCGAAGTCTACACCGGCACCGTGGCAGGTGTAACACCGCGCGGCATTTTTGTGGCGCTGGAAAACACCGTAGAGGGCTTTGTGCCTGCCGCACAGCTTTGCAAGGGCGAAGCCACTGTGGTGGAGGGTGTCAGCATTCTGGACCCGCTGACCGGAAAACGCTGGATGCTGGGCGACCCCGTCAAAGTGCAGGTGGCCGGTGCCAACGTTGCCCTTGGCCGCATTGATTTTGACTATATGCCGCTGTAATCATAGGCAACACCGCATAATTCCCGCCTTGCGGCTTAAGCACCGCTCCGGCGGCTGCGGCACGGCATCTGCG
>ERZ1032581.247-NODE-247-length-11398-cov-6.314908_pt1 | contig 11398 bp, 10 predicted proteins | sample MGYA00517097_ERZ1032581 | MGnify/ENA primary metagenome ERZ1032581 (study PRJEB33719, sample SAMN04261358) | wastewater metagenome | biome: periurban shantytown; feature: human; material: feces | host: Homo sapiens | place: Peru: Lima | collected 2013-01-19 ...
AGTCATCCCAGAGCAGGCTCATCAGGCAGATGGTCACGCCGTCCTTGGTGTAGAAGTAGAACTTTTCCGTTTCGGGGTCGCGGTTCTTGTTGTATGTGCCAAACCAGCCGAGACCCTCTGCCTCGACAGCGGCAATCGTATCGCGGAAGCCCTGCGCACCGTAGTCGAACGCATGGTTGTTTGCCAGCGACGTGACTTCCACGCTCGCGGCGGAAAGCACCTTGGCGTACGCTGCCGGCCCGCGGAACCAGTAGCCATCGTCGCCTTTGCCCTTGTCACGCGGGTAAAGGGCGTTGTTGTCGGTCAGCACGCCCTCCAAATTGACGACGGTCAGGTCATCCTCGGCAAAGAAATCCGCGAAGTTTTTGAGGAAGTATCCCGCGCCTTCGCGGTCATAGACGGCAAAGAAGCTGTCCTCGGCGGTGCGCAGGTAATCCTCGCCGCCAAGGGTGATATCGCCAGTGAAGGTGAGGGTGATGGTCTTCTCCGCCAGCGCGAAAGAGGGGAGAAGACAGAGAAGCAGCAGCAGGCAGGTTATCTTCCGCATGTTAATCCTCCATCACCGTCGGCGGGATAAGGGTGAAAGTGTAGGGATCATCCAGCGAGCCCGTGCCGCCGGAAATCTCGCTCGCGCTCAAGGACAGATAGCACGCAGGCCGCATTCCCTCGTCCAGCGTGATGACGTTGATGCGCCCCAACTCGCCCTTGGACTTGATGCACCGCGCGTGGCGGGCGTCGGAGGAGGACTGGGAGCGCGTCCAATAGGGGGAATGGCCGCCGCGCTGGCTGCCGTACTTGAACAGCCCGTTCGCCAGCGCGTAGGGCGTACCCCACGCCTTGCGGCTTTCATTGCTGGTGAAGCCGTACGCCTTGTTCTTCAAATCCGCATCGCTGGCGAGGAAAAACAACCCGAACGTGTCATCCGGGGTCAGCATGGCACGCTCATCGTCCGTGAAGCAGTTCTGGGCGAAATCACCGCAGAGGTAGCGGCTCATTTCGGTTTGGGTGAAGTCACCGTTGAAGCCGGGCTTCTTTTTGTTGGTGGGCTTGTTGGCGTACTCCTGATAATCGCTGTGGATGGGGCGCGCCTCCAGCACATATTCGCTCAGCAGATACGCTCTGCCGTCCTCAACGCTCAGCACGCGCCAGACAATCGGCTCGACGCCGCCGTCCGCATCCTGCGGGCACTGCCCCAGCGTGACATAGACATAGCCGGATTTGGCATCGTAGCCGCGCAGGGCCACATCTGCCAGCGCACAGGAGACCATCAGCAGCGCGGCAAGAAGCAGCGCAATGATTCGCTTCATTGTAATAACCTCCTTCAGGTTTGCACTTCCTATCATACCATACCCACGCGCGAAAGTCCACGAAAAACAGCGGAATTTACATTCTGACTGCGGAGGCGGCGCTTCGCTTGCGAAAAACCCAAATTTTTTGCATTTTCCCTCTTGACAGCGACGCCAAAGGATGATATAATAATCCATGTCGCCGCGGTTCGACCAAAGAACCCCGCGCAGACACCACTTGGCTGTGGTGCAAAGGTCACTGAGCTGGCGAAAGGCTCTGTGCATCGGGAGCAGTACAGGACTTGGGAGCATAGCTCAGCTGGGAGAGCATCTGCCTTACAAGCAGAGGGTCACAGGTTCGAGCCCTGTTGTTCCCACCATCATTCAAGTGGCCCGGTAGCTCAGTTGGTTAGAGCGCCAGCCTGTCACGTTGGAGGTCGAGGGTTCGAGCCCCTTCCGGGTCGCCATCTTTCGCCTTGGTAGCTCAGTCGGTAGAGCAGCAGACTGAAAATCTGCGTGTCGGTGGTTCGATTCCGCCCCAAGGCACACATATTATGCGGTAGTAGCTCAGTTGGTAGAGCGCCACCTTGCCAAGGTGGAGGTCGCGGGTCCGAGCCCCGTCTACCGCTCCATTTCTTATTATGGTGCCATAGCCAAGTGGTAAGGCAAAGGTCTGCAAAACCTTCATTCTCCAGTTCAAATCTGGATGGCACCTCGCAAAGAGCTGATTGAAAGATCGGCTCTTTTTCTTATGCCTGAATCGGCGAATGCCGCAAGAGACATTCGCCGATTCGGGGCTTTACCGCACAAGAGAAAGGAGCCATTCGACCTGCTTCTGCAGCCCTGCGCGCAGGGGGGTACTGGGCAAAGCAATCCCCGTGTGGCGCAGCTTTTCCAGCGAATACGCGCGATGGCACAAATGCCCGCTGAATTGGGGATGCGCTTCCAGATAGCCGGCTAACGGAATTTCTTCAATAGTCACCGGAACGTTCAAAATTTCTCCGAGCAAAAGGTAATAGGCAGCGTTGGAAACAATATCTGGTCCGCCGATGCAGAAAATCTCGTTGAAGGCTGTGGAGACGGGGATGCTTTCCAGCAGGACGCGGCACAGGTCATCAACATAAATGGGGTGAATCAGAAATTTGCCGCCCCCTACAAGCCGCAGCGGTTCGCCACGCTTCATGCGGGCAATCAGATCCGGCTGCCGGGAATGCTCCGGAAAACAGCCGACCTGTGAACCTGCGCCGAAAATATGCCCCGGACGGAAAATTGTCCACGCGAAAGGTGATTCCGAATGCGCCGCCGCGTCCAGAAAAACCTCCTCCATCTGCCGCTTGCTGCTCCCGTAGCCGCCGTCGTGCAGATAAACGCCGGTTTCGTCCTGCGGAACGCGCTTGTAGGCGGGGTGGTACACGGAATCGGTGGAAATCACCAGCAGGCGATTCGTGAAGGCGGGCAGCACCGACAAATCGACCGATGCGGAGGGCGCGTCGCGGCAGATGCAGTCCAGCGCGGCATCCCATTGCAGCTGCGCGCTGGCGAGCGCGGCGCGAAGGGCAGCCGGGTCGTGCGCGTCGCACGTCAGCGCGTGAACGTCTTCGGGAATTGGGCGATTGCCGCGTGTAACGCACCAGACCTCGTGCCCCTGCGCTGTCGCTATCTGCGCCAGCCGTCCGCTGACGAACCCGCTGCCGCCTAAAATCAACAACTTCATGTTCCTTGCCTCCTGACGGGAAAAGCAGCGCGGCTTCTCCTGCGAATTTGTCTGTATCATATCAGAATCCGGCGGAAAAAGCAATCCGGAGCGTATGGAGAAGGAAGCCTGCGCAGGGTGAACTGCTTTCATATAAATAGCTTGCGATAATGCGCTGTTCAAATACTGTTTCAACCTTTACAAGCGGCGTTTTTTTCGGTATAATGAGAGCATCCGCGCCAATGATGCCGCTGAGAGCGAAAGTATCAGACGAAAATGCAGCTGGTGCGGAAATAATCATCGTAGGGTACTCGAAAAGAGACTCGAACGGAGGAAAAAATGAATACTCGCAATGGCAATCTGGTCAATCTCGTGACGCTGGCGCTGCTGATGGCGCTGATTTTCCTGATGGGACAGACACCGCTGGGGCTGATTCCGCTGGGATTTTGCAACGTGACGCTGCTGGTGATTCCGGTTGCGGTCGGGACGCTGTTCATGGGGCTGAAATACGGCGTGCTGCTGGGCTTGACCTTCGGTGCAACAAGCTTTGTGTCGGCGCTGCTTCGTCCATCTACGCTGGTCGGCACGCTGATGGGGGCGTCGCTGCCGATGGTGATAGTGATGACCTTCCTGCCGCGTTTGATGGTGCCGGTGGTGATTCACTTCGTCCACAAGGCAATGGCGCATAAGCTGGAAAAGACGGGTCTGGCGGTTGCGGCGGCCTGCGGCAGCCTGACGAACACGATTTTGTATCTCGGCTTGATGTTGATTTTCTACATGATCTGCGGCATTGACAATACGGCGGTGCTGACGGCGATTGGCGCAACCGCTGGCGGCGCTGGCCCGCTGGAAGCCGTTGCTGCGGCGCTGATTACACCCCCGATCGTACTGGCGCTGCGCAAGGCAATGCACAAGAAGACGGCGTAACAAGGGGAGCTTTGCCCCCTCGCGCGATTGAGCTGGTCTGTACGGCAAGTGAACGATTCCCGCTGATGGCTGAAACGTCGGCCATCAGCGATTCTATAAGGAGGTATGGAGGATGATCCTCACCCTCGACATTGGCAATACCAACATCAAAACCGCTCTCTTTGACGGCAAGGAAATGCGCTATTACTGGCGGATGTCCACGAACATCCAGAAGTCGTCCGACGAATACGGCATCGTGCTGGTGAACCTCTTTCAGCATGTCGGCGTTCGCCCGGAAGAAGTCGAGGGTATCATGATTTCCTCCGTCGTGCCGACTATCAATTTTACCATTGAACACATGTGCCAGAACTACTTCGGGCAGACGCCGCTGTTCGTGGTGCCGGGCATCAAAACGGGCATCAACATCCGCTACGAGAACCCGCGCGAACTGGGCAGCGACCGAATCGCGAACGCAGTGGCGGCGTATGAGGAGTACGGCGCGCCGACGATTTTCATCGACTTCGGCACGGCAACGACGTTCGGCGTGGTCGGAGAGGGCGGCGTGTTCCTTGGCGGATGCATCTGCCCCGGCGTGAAGCTCGCCAGCGAAGCCCTTGTCACCGGGACGGCAAAACTGCCGCGCTTTGAGCTGACGAAGCCGGAGCACGTCATCGGGCGGACGACGCTGACGAACCTGCAATCCGGCATGTATTACGGGTATGTCGGCTTGGTGAAGAACATCGTCCGCAAAATTAAGCAGGAATTGGGGCAGGAAGCCACCGTCGTCGCGACGGGCGGCATGGCAGTGATGATTGCCGAGGAAAGCAAGGTCATTGACAAGCTGGATGGGCTGCTGACGCTGAAAGGGCTGCGGCTTATCTACGAGCGGAACAAGGGCTGATTAAGCGAGAAAAGAAGGCATTTGAAAGCAGGAGGAAGCAGACAAAATGAAGGAAGTTGTAATCGGATTTCTGGGCTGCGGCAATGTTGGCGGGGGCGTATGGTCGCTGCTGACAGGCTTTTCCCGCGAGATTGCTCACCGCGACAGTCTCTCCATCCGCATCAAGCGAGTGCTGGTGCGCGATGTGAACAAAACCCGCGCCTGCGGTGTGCCGCATGAACTGCTGACAACGAACGCGGACGACGTGGTGAGCGACCCGGAAATCAGCATCGTTGTCGAATTCATGGGCGGCGAACAACCTGCGACGGACTACATGCTCCGCGCGCTGGAAAACGGCAAGACCGTTGTCACGGCGAACAAAGTCGCCATTGCCCTGAACTGGCACCGCCTGCAAGCCGCTGCACAGCGCAACCACGTCGGTCTGTACTACGAAGCGAGCGTCTGCGGTGCGATTCCGATTATCAACACCCTCATGCAGCCCCTGCAAGCGAACCGCATTGATTCCCTGATGGGCATCATCAACGGCACGACGAACTACATCCTTTCCCGTATGTACGAAAACGGCGAGGACTACGAAGCCGTGCTGCACGATGCACAGCAGCTGGGGCTGGCTGAACCGAACCCATCCGCCGATGTCGAGGGACTGGACGCGGCCTATAAGCTCTCTATTATGGCGAGCCTTGCTTTCCACGCGCGCGTACCGTTCAGCAAGGTCTATCGTGAAGGCATCACGAAAATTACGGCGGTGGATATTGCCTATGCGCGAGAGATGGGCTATGTGCTGAAACTGCTGGCAATTGCCAAGCGCAGCGGGAACACCATCGAGGTTCGCGTGCATCCGACGCTGATTGCGAACGACCATCCGCTATCGCAGGTCAACGGCAGCTTCAATGCCGTCTATCTGCACGGTCACGCTTGCAAGGAAATGATGCTGCAGGGTCGCGGCGCGGGCGATTTGCCGACGGCGAGCGCGGTGGTGGGCGACATTCTCCATGCCGCAACGGTGGATGTGCATGTGCATCCGACGTTTGTGAACAGCGCAAATGCGGATGCGTCGCTGGTGTTCACGAATGACTGGAAGACGCGGTATTTCCTGCGCTTGTCGATTCAGGACGAGCCGGGTTCGCTGGCGAAGATTGCGACGTGGCTGTCGAGCGAGCAGGTGTCGATTGCAACGATGATGCAGAAGGCGGAGCTGGCGGGAAGCCGCGTGCCGCTGATTATCATTACGCACGAGGCGAATGAACAGGCGATTCGGGCGGCATTGGCGAAGTTTGACCCGGAGGTCTGCACGGTGGAAAATATGATTCGGGTGGAATAATCAGGGAATCATATTCGATGATATGATGGATGCTTTAAGACAAGGAAGGCGATTTTCATGCAGACCATTACCGTACCGCTGGGCGAAAGAAGCTATCCGATTCATATCGAACGCGGTCTGCTGGCGAAAACGGGCGCAATGATTCGTGAGAAGCTCGGCGACATTGCGGTCGCGGTTGTCAGCGATGACCATGTTGCGCCGCTGTATATGGAAGAAGTCGTGTCGTCGATGGAAAAGGTCGGTCTGCGCGTGTGCAGCATCGTCCTGCCGCACGGCGAGCAGACGAAGTGCCTGAAATCGCTGGAAACACTGTATGCCTTCCTCTGCGAACATCATCTGACGCGCAAGGATGCCATTGTTGCGCTGGGCGGCGGGGTGATTGGCGATTTGGCGGGGCTGGCGGCGGCGACGTACTTGCGCGGCGTGCATTTTGTGCAGCTGCCGACGACGCTGCTGGCGCAGGTTGATTCCTCTGTCGGCGGGAAGGTCGCAGTCGATTTGCCGCAGGGGAAGAACCTCGTCGGCGCATTCTATCAGCCGGAACTGGTGTTGGTAGACCCGGATTCGCTGCGGACGCTGACGGATGATTTCTGGCGCGACGGGCTGGGCGAAGTCGTTAAGTACGGGTGCATCGGGGACGAGGCGCTGTTCCGGCTGCTGGAAGAGAACGCGGGCGGCGGGCGGATTGCGCTCATGGGCGTTATCGGTGAAATCCTGACGCACTGTATCCAGTATAAGGCGAACATTGTGGCGCAGGACGAGCACGACACCGGGCTGCGCATGACGCTCAACTTTGGGCATACCATCGCCCACGCGGTCGAAACCTGCCAGCACTATACCGGGATGCGCCACGGCGAGGCGGTCGCGCTGGGGATGCGCGTTATTACCGCGATGACGGAAGAGAAGGGTATGACGGAGCAGGGGACGAGCGCGAGGCTGAATCGCCTGCTGGATGCGCTGGAAATGCCCCGGCGGCTTCCGGCGATTCCCGAAAAGGACTTGCTGAACGCCATGACACTGGACAAGAAGTCCGCCGGGAAACAGCTGCGCGTGATTACGCTGGACAAAATCGGCGTGTGCCGCATTGTACCGACGGATGTTGATTTCTTTCAGGGCATGACGGCACAGAAATTCGTACAAAACTGACAAGGGACAACAATTTTTTTGCTGACCCCTTCCCAAATCACGAAAAATGGCGTACAATAGAGAATGCGGAAATAGGAGCGTTCCGTGCGGGCTGAAGGATTCACCCGCTGGGACGCTTTTTTGCAATTAAATTTCCACCCAAGAAAGCAGGTGAACCCTCTCATGACGCAGGAACAGGAGCAGCAGCTGTCGCAGACGATGCTCGCAATGATGCAGAGCGGCGGCGACGCACCGAAAAGCACGGTGGAGGTTCCGGTGTACGCGTGGCGGCTGATTCGCTGGGAAGCGGACGTCCCGCTGACAGAAGAGCAGCGGCAGGAGGTGCTGGCGATTGTACCGGAGGCGATGGCGCTGTGCGGCGTGAGCGCGGCTTGCTTCGCGGCGGATGGCGACGTGATGACGGTGCTGCTGGCGCTGACGCGATTCCCCGCGCGGGCGCATCGCGACCCAGTGCTGTGGCTGTGCGCCCATGCGCTGATGGAACAGGCGTCCGTCGCGCTGGAACAGGACGGCACAATGTTCATCGGGGAGGAATTTGACCTCGCGGCGACGTGGGCGGAACACTTGAAGCCCATGCGGGAAATCAGCGACTGGTGGACGCGCGTCTCGCCGCTGGACGGCGCGGCGGCGCATCGGCATCGGAAGGAATTGCAGACATGCATCAAGCGGCGGCAGTACGCGGTGTTGGGCGGGTATGTATCGCGCGCGCTGCGGGAGGATCAGAACCTGTCGGTGACGTGCTTTGCGTTCGTGCCGCTGGTGATTGAGGCGATTTGGAGCCAGCACGCGGAATTGTCCCTGCGGACGCTGACGGAGGGGCTGAATCTCAACGAGATGACGCGCCGCCCGCGTCAGGCGCTATTAGCGTGGCTGAATGCCTTGCAGCCGTCTCTGCGCGCGTGTCCGCAGCCGGGGAACGCCAAGCCGATTGAGAAGGTGATTGACTCGATTCGGGCGGACTGCTCGCTGCCGTATTCACAGGCGAATTTGAGCCGTTCGCTGGGACTGACGCCGGCGTACTTCTGCCGGCTGTTCCACGAAAAAACGGGGCAGCACTTTTCGACCTTCCTGACCCGGACGCGGATGGAGAAGGCGCAGATGATGCTCTCCAGCAAAGAACCGCAGACGCTGGGCGAAATCAGCGCGGCGTGCGGGTATCCGAACAAGAGCTACTTCTGTCAGGTATTCAAGAAGTACACCGGGATGACGCCGGGGGAATATCAGGCGATGGCGAAGGAAAAGTAATTCCTTATATTTGAGTATTATGCGCGGAAGGAGGGGCAAAGCCCATGAATCAGGCGGATACGATTCGCCGGAAGCTGCGCGAAATCGAAGCGGCGAATCAAGTGAAAATTCTGTATGCGGTGGAATCGGGAAGCCGAGCATGGGGCTTTGCCTCGCCGGACAGCGACTATGACGTGCGATATGTGTTTATTCGCCCAATAAAGGATTATCTGCGCATTGACCCGCTGCCTGACCATATCGACGGTCCGCTGGACGAAGTGCAGGACTATTCCGGGTGGGATGTCAAGAAGGCACTGGGGCTGCTGGGCAAGTCGAATCCGTCGCTGCTGGAATGGTTGCATTCCCCGGTTGTGTATGCGCAGACGGCGGCATGGCGGCACTTCGCGGACTGTGCCGATGCGTATTTTTCGGTGGAGCGGAATCTGCATCATCAGTATGCGTGGGCGCATAGCACATGGCGAAATTTTTGCAGGGCGAACAGGTGCGGCTGAAGAAGTACCTGTATGCGCTGCGCCCGTTGCTGTGCTTCCGCTATGTGGAGCAGTACGGGAACGTTGCGACTGTGCCGTTTGACAAACTGTGCGCGGCGGTGCTGCCGGATTCGATGCGCGGCGCGGTGGACGACCTGCTGGCGCAGAAGAAACAGGCGCGAGAAAAGGAAACAGCGCCGCGGATTCCGGAACTGGATGCGTATCTGCTGGCGGAATTTGCCCATGCGGAGCAGGTGCTGGAAGCGCTGCCGAATCCCGCTGCACCGGATCTGGGGCGGCTGAATGTGGTTTTCCAGACGATGCTGGCGGAAACCTCGGGCGACTTCCAAAACTTTCCCAATTCCGACGAATAAATATTTTCCAAGCGGATGAACATATGCGTGTCATCCGTTTTTTAATAAGGCAAGGTCTGAAAAAACTCGGATTCTGCCGCAAACAGGAGGTATGTGCATGAAACGACTGCTTCGGGCGGTGTGTCTGGTGCTGTGCTGGACGCTGCTGATGGCGGGGATGCCGGGGAAGGCGTCGGCGGAAGAGGCCGCCCCTATGGTGCGCGTCCTGCTGCGCCGTTTGCAGCTGACTGACCGCGCAGATTTGACCCTCGCAGGGGCGTACACGGTGCGCGTGGGCGGCGAGGACTTGATGGCGCTGCCGGAAAACGCGCAGGTGACGGTGCAGATTCGCTCCGGTGCGCTGTATCTGTTCTATGATGGCATGAGTATGCGGCTGGGCAAGAGTGCGGAGTTCCGGCGGAATCAGTCCGGCAGCGCAATGCCGGGGCTGCGCTTTGAGAAAAACGGCAATCTCTATCCCGGTTCGCTGACGCTGACGGTGGAGAACGGGACGCTCGTGCCGATTCTGTCGCTGTCGGTGGAGGATTACCTGCTGGGCGTCGTGCCGTATGAGATGAGCGACTCATTCCCGCTCGAAGCGCTCAAGGCGCAGGCTGTCTGTGCGCGCACTTATGCGCTGTCCCACCTGAACGCCTCCCGCGCCTATGACGTGGTGGACACGACGAACGACCAAGTGTTCAAGGGCGTTGATTCATCTACGAAAAACGCCGCCCGCGCCGTGCAGGAGACGGCGGGGATTGTCGGCATGTACAACGGCAAGCTGGCGGAATGCTTTTACAGCGCCAGCAACGGCGGACAGACGGAGCTGGTCGAAAATGTGTGGTCGGGCAGCGGCGACTACGGCTACTACGCAATGGTTGATGACCCGTATGATTTGGAGAATCCGCAGAGCATCGTCCGCACGATGAAAATCAGCAAAAACGGCACGGTCAAAGAAGCACTTCGGACGCTGATTTACGAGCAGATGCTGCCGGTGCTGACGCGGGAGGGGTACTCCACAGGGCAAGAGAATTTCCGCATTGACGAAATCACCGCCGTCACGCTGGCATCTCCCGCATTCGCCGCGCCGAGCCGCCGGATGACGGAACTTGTGGTGGCGCTGAAATGGTCGGGCAAGAAGCCGTTCGCGTCCATCCTGCCGGAGGAAACGGTGATTCCGCTGCCCGCGGGAGATGCGACCTACGACGTTGCGCCCGCGGAAGGCGACGAATGGGAATTAGGTGAAGCCACGGCAACGCCCAGACCCGTGCCGACCGCGACAGCGACGTCCGTGCCGACGCCCTCCCCGACGCCGGACAATCGGCTGACGGACTTTCTGTCGGCGGGGGAAGCGACGGTGACAATTGCGCTGAACCGGCAGAACACCGCCGCGCTGTCGCTGGACATTTCCGGCAGCGAGATTTTTTCGGTGACGGAGGAGAATGGGCAGTTCCTGCTGCAATCACGGCGTTACGGGCACGGCGTGGGCATGAGCCAGCGCGGGGCGCAGTGGATGGCGGGGCAGTACAGCAAGACATTCGACGAAATCCTTGCGTTCTACTATCCCGGCATGGTGCTGATGCAGGGCGGCACGGGTGCGCCGGTGCTGCCGACTGTTCCGCCGGAGCTTGCCGCAACGCCTGCCCCGCCCGCGACACCGACCCCGAAGCCGACACTGATGCCCGTGACGACGAACAGCTTGCCGGAGGGCGCGAAGGTGATGTACGTCAACGCATCGAGCCTGAATCTGCGCGCTGAGCCGAGCATGGTGGGCGAACTGCTGATGCGCTTGCAGGCGAATCAGCGGGTGATTGTGCTGGATACCTGCGACGACCCGGAGTGGGTGCATGTGAAAACGGACGTGGTGGAGGGCTACTGCATGGTCAGCTACCTTGCTGAAGAAGGGGTGGAGCCGACACCGAGCCAGACGGCACAATAAGTCAATATCCCGTGTCGGTCAACCTTGAAGCCAACTTTCAGGTTGACCGACTTTCCTGTTCGTTGATTTTCGCCTGCCGCAATCGGAAAAAGGAAAAAGCAGTTTTCGCCAATCGTTTCATTTCCGCCGTCAGCATGG
>ERZ1032581.277-NODE-277-length-10904-cov-4.705872_pt1 | contig 10904 bp, 10 predicted proteins | sample MGYA00517097_ERZ1032581 | MGnify/ENA primary metagenome ERZ1032581 (study PRJEB33719, sample SAMN04261358) | wastewater metagenome | biome: periurban shantytown; feature: human; material: feces | host: Homo sapiens | place: Peru: Lima | collected 2013-01-19 ...
CGTCAAATAAAGAACATTCCAGAAATTATTCATCGCCGGAGAAAAACATCTGTCTTGCCTCCCGCCGCTTCCGCCATCAAGGGCATCACGCAATCCCCTGCCTGCAACTATCCCTCAACGGAAGGCCTGGCACTTATTCCTCCACAGAACACGGCTTTGCCACGCTTTTTCAAAACGCGCCAGATTCCCCAATACCCCAGCAGTTCACCTCTGACGGCGGCAGCCGCCGGAAAAGAGGCATCACCAGGAATTGCCGCATCTGGCGGGCCGTATCCGGACAAAACGGAAAATTCCCCGCCATAAGGATCATTTCTTTCCCTGTACTCCGGCCATTTTCCGGAACCTGTCCGCAAGCAGGAATCCGGTGGCCGTCCAAAGAAAGGAAATGGCGGCTCCGGCCAGCATGGCCCACGGAGAATGGGCCCCCAACACGTTAAAGTAGCTTTTCAGCCATGCGCTGACGGCGTCGCCGCCACGGTAAAGGACTGTATCAATAAAGCTCTTGGCTTTATATTTTTCTTCCGGGGACAATACGGAATTCAGCATTTCACGGCCGGGACGCACCATTCCGTATTCCCCGATGCGGCGTACCGCCATCACCACGGCCACGACGGCAAATACCGGAGCGAAAGCCATCCATACAAAACCCAGGGAAATAAGAACAGGAACAGCCGCCAGCAACGCCGCCAATCCGAATTTCCGAACAATGCGTCCCGCGAGAAATACCTGAAGCAGCATGGTACACCCCTGAACAACAACGTCCAGCACTCCGAATACCTGCGTCTGGCGCACCGGATCAGGAAAGGAAGACGCTACAACGCTCATCAGCTCAAAATACAGGAACGTATTGGTCCCGGCCAGCAGGATGATGAACAGCCCGATGCCCATCAGGAAGGGAGACCGGAATACGGCAGACGCCCCGGCAAACGGATTCCCTCCCAGAGGGCGTTCCCGGCAATCGGCCGGAAGACGAACTCCCGTTTCCGCATCTTCCGGGGAATTCCCGTCACACCAGCGGTGCAGGTACATTCCCGCCAGCATCGCCAGCGCCAGAAGAACAGCGGCGGCAAGGAACAACCACAGAAGGCCGGCCACTCCGGCAAGGGCGGCCGTCACCGCCGGCCCCGTCATGGCCCCAAGACTGCTTCCGCTGGCAATCAGGGCAAACAGGCGTTTCATCTGCCCCGGCTTCATGACGTCCGACAACACGCTCCACGCCACGGAAACGGTAAGCAGGTTAAATACGGACAGCCACACATAAAACGAACGGGCCGTCCAGATATTTCCCGGGCATGCCAGCACGAGCGCCGCGAAAACCGCCAGGTTAAGAATGAAAAAACCGTACGTCCACGGAAGAATGGCCTTTCTCCGCACCTTTGAGGAAACCCATCCAAATAAAAACTGGACTCCTATGGAAGCGGCGAAAGTAGCCGTAAAAAGCCACTGCAAACTCTGAACGCCTCCGGCAATGCCCATCGTTTCCCGGACCGGCCTCAACATGGAATAGGCCAGGAACAACAGGAAAAACAGGAGGATTCCCCCCACTGCGGCAGGCAATTCGCGGGTTTCCGCATGCAGCACCTTTTCCAGGCTCCGGCACAGGCGTTCCTTCATTCCGCTGGACATGTCCGGAATTTACCATGCCCGGAAGATTTTTTCACTTAAATCGTCCCGTTCCCCAAAAATCCGCCTTTCTTTCACCTCCCTGCCGGAGTTTCTCCTTCCAACTGGACTTGCAGGATAAGCCGGATTATGCTGGGGCATCCCATTCCCTCATGTTTCCCGCCTCATCAGGAATCATGAAGCGCTCCCATGAACCAGAGAAAAATCATCCATGTGGATATGGATGCCTTTTACGCATCCATAGAACAGCGGGACCATCCCGAATACCGCGGCAAGCCCATCGCCGTAGGCAGGCCGGAAATGCGCGGCGTGGTGGCGGCGGCCAGTTATGAGGCGCGCCGTTTCGGAGTGCGTTCCGCCATGCCTTCCATGAAAGCTCTCAAGCTTTGCCCCCATCTGATTTTCACCCGCAACCGCATGGATGTGTACAAGGCCGTCTCCGCGCAGATACACGCCATTTTCCACCGTTACACAGATCTGGTGGAACCCCTTTCCCTGGATGAAGCCTTTCTGGACGTCACGGAAAACAAGCCGGGCATTCCGCTGGCCGTCGACATTGCGAGGAGGATTAAGAAGGAAATCCGCCGGGAACTTCACCTGACGGCCTCCGCCGGCGTTTCCTACAATAAATTCCTGGCAAAAATCGCTTCCGATTACCGCAAGCCGGATGGGCTGTTCACAATCCATCCATCCCGGGCGGAAAAATTCATCGCGGCACTTCCCATTGAAGCTTTCTGGGGAGTCGGGCACGCCACCGCCGAACGCATGCGCGCCCTTTCCATCACCAACGGGGCGCAGCTCCGGGCACGGGACAAAGACTTCCTGGTAAGGCATTTCGGCAAGACAGGAGCCATCTTCTACAACTTCGCCCGCGGTGTGGACGACCGCCCTGTGGAACCTTCCCGCATGCGCAAATCCGTGGGTTGTGAAGAAACCTACCGGGAAAACGTCACCAGGGCGGAAGCGCTGGAACAACGCCTCCCCCTGCTGGCGGAAGAACTCGCGGGGCGGCTGGCCCGTTCCGGCTTCCGGGGAAACACCCTTACCCTGAAGGTTAAGTTCCCGGACTTTGTCCAGAAGACCCGCTGCGCGACCGTTCCGGAAATCCTGACGGAGAAAGAAGGCATCCTCCCCCTGGCCCGCACCCTGATGGAAGAACTGGATTCCGGGGACCGTACATTCCGCCTTCTGGGGCTGTCCGTCTCCCATCCCCAGGAAGAACAGCGGCAGGGCATTTGGGAACAGCTCTGGCTGGAGCTGGAGTATTAACTCTTCCACAGACTGCCATATTTTCAGGACTCTCCCCTTAAAAACGGCAATATCCACAAGATATTGTTTCAGGAATGAGCAAAACCCGCTCCAACCTGGTCATAAGCCATATGAATCAGGAAGAACGGAGACACTGGGCGTCATGGATAGGCATGATTGCGGAAGGCGTGGCTGGAGTCATGGCCGTGGATGGAGGGATTCCCGCCTCCCGGGACGTACCCGATCCCGGCCCTGCCCGTACGCGCCGCCCCCTCACGGAAACGGAAAAACGCATTATCGAACACCAGGGAACGGAACCGCCCTTTTCCGGGGAATTCGTCAGCTTATTTGAAACGGGCATCTATTCCTGCCGCAAATGCGGTGCTCCTCTGTTCCGGTCGGAAGACAAATTCGATGCCGGATGCGGCTGGCCCTGTTTTGATGATTCCCTGCCGGACGCCGTCACAAGCGTCCATGCGGGCTGCGGGCGGCGCACGGAAATCACATGCGCCCGCTGCGGAGGCCATCTGGGACACATTTTCAATGGAGAACGCCTGACTCCGAAGAATATGCGCTACTGCGTCAATTCCCTTTCCCTGGAATTCCGGGCAGCCCCTCTTCCGATAGCGGCGGATGCCCCCCGTTAAAGGGGCGCGGCAAGAAAAAATATCCGGCCGCCCTCCCACGCGCTGCCGGGCGCGGCCGCCGCAGCGGAATTTACCCAAAAATCCGTTCACGGCCCCGGAGTCTCAGCAGGCAACAGGAAATATCCTTGACCCGCAAAACCCTTGCCGACAGCAGGATACGCCTTTCAGCCCAACCTGTTTCCCCCGTGCCGGGAAACAGGGGGGATTAGCTTGACTTTCCCGCAATGTCGCCTATTCTGGTTCAAGCATTATTTGCAACCACTCACACTTATTATGACCGACCGCAGAATTGTTATCACCGGCATCGGAGTGATCAGCCCCCTGGGCAATGATCTCGCATCCACCTGGGAAGCCATGAAGGCTGGCCGCAGCGGCATTGACACCATCAAATCCATGGATGTTACCGGCTACTCCACGAAAATCGCCGGTGAAGTCAAAGATTTCGATCCCGCCCCGTACTTCAAGACGCCCAAGGACGCCCGCCGCGTGGACCGCTTCACGCACTTTGCCATGGGCGCTGCCGGAATGGCTCTCAAGGATTCCGGGCTGGATCTGGAAGCGGAGGACAAAACCCGCATCGGCGTCATGGTGGGCAGCGGCATCGGCGGCCTCGGCACGCTGGAAAGCCAGCATGCCACGCTTCTTTCCAAAGGGCCTGCCCGCGTGTCCCCCTTCATGATTCCGTACATGATCAGCAACATTGCCTCCGGTCTCATCTCCATGGAATACGGCCTCGGCGGTCCGAACATGTCCATCGTCACGGCCTGCGCCACCTCCAACCACAACATCGGGGAAGCCTGGCGCATCATGAAATTCGGGGATGCCGACGTCATGGTCTGCGGCGGGGCGGAAGCTACCATCCTGCCCACGGGCGTGGCCGGGTTCAGCAACATGAAAGCCCTCAGCTCCCGCAATGACGAGCCCCAGCGGGCCTCCCGCCCGTACGACGTGGACCGCGACGGCTTCGTCATGGGCGAAGGCGCCGGCGTTGTCATTCTGGAAACGCTGGAACACGCCCAGAAGCGCGGCGCAAAAATTTACGGGGAACTCGTCGGCTACGGCATCTCCGCGGACGCCTACCACCTTACCGCCCCGGACCCGGAAGGCCGCGGCGCTGCCCGCTGCATGAAGATGGCTCTGGAACACGCGGGAATGAAGCCGGAAGACATTGACTACGTCAACACGCACGGCACCTCCACCCCGCTGGGCGACATCTGCGAAATCAAGGCCATCAAGGCCGTTTTCGGCGACCACGCTAAAAACGGACTGCTTATCAGCTCCACCAAATCCATGACCGGCCACCTCCTGGGCGCCGCGGGAGGCGTGGAACTGGCCGCCTGCCTGATGGCCATGCAGGACAACATCATCCCGCCCACCATCAATGTGGACAACCAGGATCCGGAATGCGACCTGGACTGCGTGCCCAATAAGGCCCGTGAAACCAGGGTGGACGCCGTCCTGAGCAATTCCTTCGGCTTCGGGGGGCATAACTCCTCCGTCATCGTGAAACGATTCGCCTGACCCTTTCAGGCCTCTCCTTTCCGGCGGAAGCGCTGATGTTTGCGGCCACCGCAGCCATCGCGCTTCCGCTTTTTTCATTTAAAAGCCATGCCCGCCAAAACGCACCAGGACATTCTGCTCATGCGCTGGGCCCTGTTCTCCGTAGCCGGGCTTATCCTGCTCGTGGCGCTCTATTCCCTGGGCCTTACTCCCATCTGGGCCCGGGAGCTGAAGGAAGCCATGGCCTCCGCCCCGTTTCTGCTTCCCCCGGACGCCCCCGCCCTTTCTCCCGGCACGGGATTCCTGCTGTGCATGGCGTTGACGCTGGCTCTTGTTTACGATTTGCTGCTCATCCGCGGCACGCTCCGCAAAACGGCCGTTCTGGCCGCTTTCCTCCTTCTTCTGGCCAGCTTTACCCCGGTGCTGGGGCTGTGGGGCCTTTTCTTCAATGCCATCCCATGCCTGCTCTCCGCAGGAAGCGCGGGCACGCTCGCCATCCTCTGGCCCCAAACGCCCCCCGCCCGGCGTCATTCCGAACCTCCTTCCGCTCATGAATAATCTGGACTATCCCATACCCGTGCTTGAACTGGTAACCGCCCTGAAACAGCTTCCGGGCATCGGCACCCGCGGCGCGGAACGCATGGCCCTGTGGATGCTCCAGGGGCACATGGGAGAAGCGGAGGCGATTGCCCGCACCATCGGCCAGGCGGCGGAACACGTCACGCCCTGCCCCGTCTGCGGCTTCTTCAGCACGGAAGGGGAACCCTGCGCCGCCTGCCGGGATGAAGAACGGGACAGCCGCCTCATCTGCGTGGTGGAACAGGCCACGGACGTCATCCCCATTGAACGCAGCAGCGCCTACCGCGGATTGTACCACTGCCTGGGCGGCAAGCTTTCCCCTCTGGATGATGTGGAGCCGGAAGACCTCAACATTCAATCCCTGGTGGAACGCGTCTCCCGGCAGCCTGATTGCGAAGTCATTCTGGCAACAGGCTCTGACGTGGAAGGGGAGGCAACGGCCACCTACCTCCACCATCTGCTCAAAGAAATGGATTGCAGGATATCCCGCCCTGCCCAGGGGCTGCCTGCCGGCTCCGGCCTCAGCCACGCGGACACGCTGACGCTGATGAAGGCTCTGGAAGGACGCACCCGGCTGTAAAGGAAAGCCCTTCCCGCATCAATCCCGGCACGGAAAAATTCCCGCCCATGCCCCCGTTCTTCACCGTCCGGAATCCCGGCATGGGAACGATTCCGTCTTTACAGCGGTTTTCCTGCACCGGGGCGACACCTCTTTACCCCAATAACGAAGGGAAACATGTCCGCCTCATCCCGCCAGTCCGTCCACACGGGCGCGGTCAAAATCCGCCGGGCAAATCGTCACGTTCACCCGGTCGCCCGGTTTGAGCAGTTCCCTCAGGGAAGCGTTCTTTTTTTCTACAAAAGCCACGGCGGTTTTGCCATTCGGAAGGGTGGCGCGGAAAGCCGTATCCGCGATACGCTCCACAATAACGGCGACCGCCTGCACCATCTGGCAGGGATAAGGTTTCATATGAAAAAACGGGTTACCAATTCATTAATTCGTTCATCAGGTCATTCCCGGTTTTAAGCCCTTTTTCCGCAGCGTCCTGCAGCCGCGGCACAACCGGGACGGGTACTCCGTCCCCGGCGGGAATCCTGAACTTGCGGCCATTACGCTCCGCTCCATCCCCCGCTCCGTTTTCCCCGGTTCCCCTGTTCAGCAGCCGCGCCGCGACATCCGCCACCTCAGCCGCCTTGCCCATTCCTATTTCCGTCAGGCGGTTTCCCGCCGCCTTGATGAGCCGCGCGGACAAGTCCTCCGACGGATTGTCCAGCGTCCCGCCGATATTCACATTGGCCCACGCCAGATTGCCTCCCGCTCCCTGGCGGGAAACGGAAAACACATCGGAAAACCCCGGAAGAGCTTTCCACAGGCCGTCGGCCCGCAGCCCCACCTGCAGCCTTCCGGTCAGCGCCCCCCCTTTCCCGATTTCCAGCCAGCCTTCCACCCTCACCAGGTTTTCGCTTTCCACCAGAATATTGGAAATATGCCAGGCGGATTCCTGATAGGTGAACTGGGCGGACGCCTCGTGCAGGGGAAGATTCCGGAATCTGGAAGAACCGCAGAACAGGGCCAGCCTGTCCAGAACGGGAAGGCCGGTCAACATGCCGCCCTGCAACCTGGCGAGCCCGGCCACATGGGTTACGCCGTCCCGGCCGCCGCGCAGGTCTATCCCGCCGCTTACGCTGCCCTGGACATGCTTTTTCCAATGGTCTTCCAGGACGGAAGAGGCGGGGACGCCGTTCACCACCATATTCGCCGTCCAGGAGGAGGAAGAGCCGTCCCAGTCACCCTTGATGTCCAGATAACCGCCGGCAGCCGTAGTCAGGCGGCAGGACGGGACGTTCACCCTCCTGCTGGCATGGTTAAACTGCGCCGTGCCGGACATCAGGGAAAACTCCGGGCATCCCTTGAAAGGAAGGAGCAGCCTTCCCCCCTGCATTTCAAACCTGTACTGGCTGGAACCGGCGTCATAGGCGCTCTCCACGCGGGTCCCGTCCAAAACATACAGCTGGCCGACCTCCCCATAGGAAACGGACAGGGAATCAATGCTCCCCTTTTCCAGGCGGAACGTATCCGGCAGAATATTCTCTTCCGCCCAGCTCCTGGCCCCTTCCGGCTTTTCCCGGAAACGGAAAGGCACGGGAGCGAGCCGAAGCTTCAGCTCCGCAATATTGACGGAGGTAATGACGAACGCGCGCTTCAGCAGCTCCCAACGGCTGAATTCCGTCTCAATATTCCTGGCCTGAAGGGAAGTCAAAAACTCATGCCCCTCCATCGTTACGCCGCCGCACCGGATGCCGGAACCGTCCCAGTCAAGAGGGTCTATCCTGGCGGTCTCCACATTCATATCATCAACAGCGGACTGTTCCAGCATGGCTAAAAAACCATCGCTCTTCAAATAGGCCCTGACGTACAGATAGGATCCCGCCACCACTGCCGCCGCCAGAACAAGCAACCCCAGCACGCCCCACAGCAGCAGCTTTTTCCAGACGCTGCCGGCACGGGGCTTTTTCCTGCGTATCCTCCTTATTCTGGGCATGACGCCAGCCTATATCAAATCCGGCTCCGGTCAAGCCTCCGGATTGCCGCAAACTGCGGGGAACGGGCATCCGCGCAGCAGGCCTTCCCCGCCTATCGCGGACCGTGGTACACCTTATGCCTTCCGGAAGCCATGGTGATGAAAATCAGGAACAGGGCATAAGCCGCCAGAAACCCCATGGGAATGACCGCTCCATGTTCCCCACGCCCCAGCGCTTCAATGGGCGCGGCCTGCTTCACCCAGATATTCTGCGCCAGCCAGGCCAGGAAAATCGCCAGCAGCAGCGTAGGCGTCACAAACTTCATGATGAAACGGTAAATTCTGGGAATGCGGATGACGGAACCGTCCTCCAGATCCTTCAACCCCCGGTCCACCCCCAGTTTCCAGGAAAACAGAATCATCATCACCATGGCGCTCACAAAGAAGCACAGCGTGCCCAGAAAGAAATCATAAGTATCCATCGCCAGCAGGTTGCCGCTGTACCAGGCAACGACAAACGTACCCGTAGCCGTAAAAAAGCCCTGCACCACCACAGCCATTTTGCGTTTCAGCCCCATGAATTCCTCAATAAAGGACAGGCCCACCTGCATCATGGAAATGGAGCTGGTCACCGCCGCCACCGTCAGAAGCAGGAAAAACAGGCTGCCGAATACCACGCTGGACCCCATTTTTGCAAAAGCCTGCGGAAGCACCATGAAACCCAGCGCGAAGGTCCCCTGCCCGGCGGCTCCGGCCACTCCCAGGAACGCCACGGCGGCGGGAACCGTCATCATGCCGGCAATGCCCACCTCGCACACTTCATTGGAGGCGGCGGCCGAAAAGCCGCTCAGCGCGATATCCTCCTTCTTTTTTACATAGCTGGCATACGTCAGAATCAGCCCCGTTCCTACGGAAAGGCTCAGGAAAACCTGTCCGGCAGCCGCAATCCAAAGCTCAATGTTTTTCAGGCCGTCCCACAGGGTCACCTCAGTCAGCCTCCGGGTTCCTCCGGACATTTCCACCTGCCGCACGGCTTCATCCATGGCTCCCGCCTGGGAGGCCGAGACCATGGAAACCGTCTTCCAGTCCCCGCTGTTCCGGTCCAGCTCCTCCACCAGCACCTTGCCGGGATTCCACATATACCCCAGCCCCTGTTCGATGCTGCGGTCCGGATAAGAAGGATCCGGCGTGCCGATGCACAAAATGCGCACTAGCAGCACCAGGGAAATCAGAAGCAGCAACGGCATAAACCAGCGCGAAAACATTTCGATGCCCCTGCTGATGCCCCGGTAAATAATCCCCAGGTTCAGAAGGATGACCCCGCTGACGATCCAGAGCAGCCCGTTGTCCGACAACAGGGCGCTCCCGTCGCCGTACATGCCCGTGAAACTGAAAAAAGTCTGCGCCGTCCCCTCCGCCGTGGCAAAAACCTCCGGGCAGGTGAGCATCTTCCAGAAATAGCCGCAGCACCACGCTTCCACCACCATGTAATAAAAGGCCACGGAAGAAGGCCCCAGAACCGCCAGCACGCCCAGGAACTTCCACAGCCTGGACCCTTTGGTCAGGTACCAGAACACGCCGGGGGCGCAATGGGCGCCCATCTGGCCGCCGCGCCGCCCGATGGACCACTCCGCCCACGCCACGGGCACGCCCACCAAAACAAGCATGAGGCCGTAAGCCACCATGAAGGCACCCCCTCCATATTGGGCAGCCAGCCCCGGAAAGCGCAGAAAATTTCCCAGCCCGACGGCACTGCCGGCCACAGCGAGAATCACGCCTATTTTTCCGGACCACTCGTCTTGTTGCGCCTTTGAGGATGACATGGAGGAAATACTGACAAAAAAAGCTTCATTTTCAAGAGAAAACAGGCTCTTTTGGAACGAACGGGATATCATTGCCGCTTGACTTTCGTCCGTTTTTTGGAATCATTCTTTTAGAACCAAACCAAAAAACAACCATGCTTCTCATAGGAAAACCGGCACCTCATTTAAGCGCTAACGCAGTAGTAAACGGTACCATCGTACCGGATTTCAGCCTTGACCAGTTTAAGGGCAAAAAATACGTAATCCTGTTCTTCTACCCGAAGGATTTCACCTTCGTGTGCCCTACCGAGCTAATCGGCTTCCAGGAAGCCCTGGGCGAATTCGAAAAGCGTGACGTGGCCGTCGTCGGCTGCTCCACAGACAGCGAATTCTCCCACTGGGCCTGGGTCAACACCCCCCGCAGCCAGGGCGGCATTCAGGGCGTGACCTACCCCATCGTCTCCGACATCAACAAGACCATTTCCGCCGATTACGGCGTGCTGGCCGGGGACGAGGAAATTGACGAAGACGGCAATGTGGAAGTCAACGGAGAACTGATCGCCTACCGCGGCCTCTTCCTGATTGACAAAGACGGCATCGTCCGCCACCAGCTCATCAATGACTTCCCGCTGGGCCGCTCCATTGATGAAGCCATCCGCGTGGTTGACGCCCTCCAGCACTTCGAACTGTACGGGGAAGTCTGCCCCCTTGGCTGGCACAAGGGAGACGCGGCCATGACCCCGTCCCACGAAGGCGTGGCCTCCTACCTCAGCAAGTAAGCAGCCCCCCCGGCAATATTTCAAGGCCGCTCCCCTCTCCGGGGAACGGCCTTTTTTCATCCCCGCCTTCCCCTCTTCCCAACCAGGCGCCATATCCGGCCATGCATCCGCCGCCTTTCTTGCGCCGGAAACCGCTCCCCTTCTGCGGGATGAACCTGTGCGTCCGCCGCGCCTGAACACCCAGCCCTTTCCGCAGCCGGAGGA
>ERZ1032581.278-NODE-278-length-10892-cov-6.323337_pt1 | contig 10892 bp, 9 predicted proteins | sample MGYA00517097_ERZ1032581 | MGnify/ENA primary metagenome ERZ1032581 (study PRJEB33719, sample SAMN04261358) | wastewater metagenome | biome: periurban shantytown; feature: human; material: feces | host: Homo sapiens | place: Peru: Lima | collected 2013-01-19 ...
AGCATTCAGCAGAAAGATAAACGGACGTTGAAAATTCATTCTCTCTCCGCGGCGCGCAAATGTAAAAACAGCGCCCTCTGCTTGCAATATCCGCCGAAAACGGGTATACTGATGGAGGAATCAACGAAGAGGAGGCGCATTATGCAGCCGCGGCAAATGATTCAAAGGCTGATGAACAATATCAGCACCGTTATCGTGGGCAAGCAGGAAGTTATCGAATATGCGCTGATTGCGCTGTTGTGCCGGGGGCATGTGCTGATTGAGGACGTGCCGGGCGTGGGCAAGACGACGCTCGCCAGCGCCTTGGCGAAATCGCTGGACTGCACGTTCCGGCGCATTCAGTTCACCCCCGACCTGATGCCCTCCGACGTGACAGGCTACACGCTGGTCAACTTCAAGACCGGCGAAACGGAATACCGCGAAGGCTCGGTGATGAGTCAGGTGGTGCTGGCGGACGAAATCAACCGCACCAGCCCCAAAACGCAGTCCGCCCTGCTGGAAGTGATGGAAGAGCAGCAGGTGACGGTGGATGGCGTGACGCACCCCGTGCCGCAGCCCTTTATCGTGCTGGCGACGCAGAATCCGGGCGAATTTGTGGGCACATATCCCCTGCCGGAAGCGCAGATGGATCGCTTTTTCCTGCGCCTGTCCATCGGCTATCCGACGATTGAGCAGGAGATGGACGTGCTGGAACGCTATTCCGGCGTGGTGAAGCCGATGGCGACGCTGTCCCCCGTCTGCTCGGCGGCGGATGTTATCGCCATGCAGGAAATGGTCACGCAGATTTACTGCTCGCCGGAGGTTCGCTCGTATGTGGCGACCATCGCCGCCGCCACCCGTCAGGATGCCGCCTTGCAGCTGGGCGCATCCACCCGCGCCGCCATTGCCCTCATCCACGGGGCGCAGGCGTGCGCGCTGCTCGCCGGGCGCGACTACATCGTGCCGGAGGACGTGCAGCACATGGCGGTGCAAGTGCTTGCGCACCGCCTTGTGCTCAGCCCCGAAGCACGCATGAAGGGCGTGACGCCGGAAAGTGTCGTCCGGCGCATCGTTCAGAATACGCCCGTGCCGGTGAAGCTGTGAGCGCCATGGAGCAGGCAGGAAACCCTTCGGCGCGGCAGGTGACGCTGCATTTGACGCTGCCCATTCTCGTCACGCTGACACTGCTGACAGCGGCGTTCTCCACCGGCAGTCCCGTTTTCCTGATGCCCGCGCTGCTGATTGCGCTGCTGTGCCTGAGCGGGATTTACGGCGTGTTCCGCGCATCCGCCACGCTGGAGGTATCCTCCCGCGCTTCCACCGAGCGGGTGCAGCGCGGCGAGGATGTGACGCTGAACGTGCAGGTCAAGCGGCGCGGGTGGATTCCGCTTGCCCCGATGTGGCTGGAATTGTCCGGTGTCAATGGCGCGAACAGCACTGCCAGCGGTACGCAGATGATGCAGCTCCGTCCGGGGCGGTCACAGGCGCTGGAGCTTACCTTCCATGCCGCGCACGTCGGCGCGATTCAACCCGGCGTGCAGAGCGTGATGCTGTCGGACTTCTTCGGCGTATGCACGATTCGCCAGAAGCCGAATATGGACGGCGGGGAACTGCTCGTGCTGCCGCAGCTGTTCGACATCGCGCCGCTCCGCCTGTCCTCCGGCGAAATGGGCACGGAAGCGATGGCGCGCGCCTCCGAGGACGTGACGAACCCCACCGACGTGCGCACCTATCAGCCCGGCGACCCGATGAAGAAAATCCACTGGAAGTTATCCGCCCGCAAGCAGGAGGCGCTCGTCCGCCGCTTTGAAGACCCCGTTCAGCCGGACGCGCTCGTCCTGCTGGACTGCGCCGAACCGCCGAAGCAGGCCGATTCGGAGGAAGACGCCGACCTGCGCGACGCACTGATTGAAACCGCCGCGTCGGTGATGGTACAGGCGGCGAAAGCCGAGCATCCGGCGCGGCTGCCGTTGCCCGGCGCGCACCCGGTGGAGCTGGACAAGGACATGGGGCTGAAAATGCTGCTGGAAAACCTTGCGTGCGCGGATTTCAGCAATCCGGAGCCTTTCGCGAAGGTGCTGCTGCTGGAAATGCGGCGGATGCGGAAGGTGGGGTGTACGGTAGTGATTACAGCGCGCTTGGATAGTCAGATGGTGGATGTGATGCTGTCGATGCGGAGGATGGGGCCGAATGTGCGGCTGTATCTGGTAACGCAGACGCCGGAGGACGCGCGCTTGATGCCGATGATTTTGAAGCTGCAGGAAGTTGGGGTAGAGGTGGGGTATGTGAAGCCCCTGCCGCTGTAAAGGCGAAAAAAGCCGCTTAACCCAAAGCGTAGGGAAAGGCACTCAAGCCGGGCGGCAAAAAAAGGGTCAAGGGGGAATCCCCCTTGCGGGGTCAAGGGGCGGAGCTCCCTTGTGGGGTTTGGGGCAACGCCCCAACTGTTCCACGGGCGACCAATTCAAAGAGAAAAGTCCACAAAGGCGCAGGCAGCGAAGCGTCCCTGCCAGTAACTTTGCGCTCCCGCAGGAGCGCCCCCCAAGCTGCTCTTTCCAACATCTATGCTGTGTCGCGCCAGATGGGCGCGACCGGATTGCCTGCAAGCATAGCTGCTTTTGCCCGCAAGCAGAGGATTTCGCCTCTGCGGAGGCGACAAGGGGGGCAATGGAAACAGACGAAGTCTGCGATCGCCCCCTTGACCCCTTCGCAGTCGCCACCTTCATACTTTTGGGGTATCGCGGCAAAACCGACCTCATCCGCCTACGGCACCTTCCCCAAAGGGGGAGGTTTGGGGGGAGAAGCCGCCTTCCTTCCCCTCTGTGGAAGGTAAAGCCGCAGTAACAGATGCGGTCGGCGCATCTGTATAAATTAACTTTCCGTTCATCAGGAGATTTTCGTCATGCAATACTGCACCTTGGAAAAAGAGGGCTTTCTGGGGACATTCTACGAGAGCGAAACGCCGTCGGAGAAGGCCGTCATCCTCGTGGGCGGAAGCGGCGAGGGGCGCACCGTCAAGGTTTTGCAGCCTTGCGCGCGGAAAATCGGCATGACCGAGCTGTCCCTCGGCGCGGCGTGTACGCTGCTGTGCGCGAATGGGAAAATCACCCGAAGTGACGCAGCGTCTGCTGACGAAAATGATGACGATGGAAGCAAAATACCCGGAGGAGTGCAACCGCGCCCGCGCGGACAGCTGGACGAAGCTGGTTGATTTCTTCTAAACAAACATGATGAGGAGGTGTCTGCTCTGCCAAAGGAATTGCGCAGCGCGGTTTCGCGCGGGATTCTGGCACTTTTGATGGCGTCGGGACTCATCCTGACGCTTTTGTGCGTCACGGGCGAATCGTCGCTCTGGGCGCTTGCGCTGGGGACAAGCCTGCCGGTGATTGCGCTGCTGTCCATCCTGCGGACGCGCCCCGGCGGAAAAGTGCTCGCGGCGGGCATCACCGCGGCGGGCGTGATTGTATGGCTGATTGCAGGCGGCGTGGCGGATGCGGTTGAGGTCGTTCGGGCGCTGCTGCTGCATTTTTCGGGGCTAACGGCGGCGCTTCCGCTTGTCGCGCGACCTTTTGCGGCGCTTCTTGGCGTAACTTGCGGTTTCATCGGCTATGGGCTGACCAGCCGCCGCGTGGGCGCATATCCGTCACTGGCGACGGTGCTGCTGATGGCGCTGCTGCTCTGGCTGGGCAATCGCCCGGATGCGCTGTGGGGCTTGCTGCCCGCCATCATCCCGTGCGTTGCGCTGCTGATGGTGTCCGGGTACGACGAAATTTCCGTCACGCGCGTGCTGCCGCTGACACTTGTTGTCGTTCTGCTGAGCTTCACAGGCGTTGCCATCGGCGGCATCACCGTTCAGCCAATGAAGGAAGCGGCGGATGCCCTGCGCCAGAAAATTTATGACTACCTTTTCTTCACCAGCGCGCGCGACGTGTTTTCCATTGCCTCGCAGGGGTACTATCCTCAAGGGCCGACGCAGCTTGGCGGCGCGGCGACCCCCAGCGAACGCCCCGTTCTCCGTGTGAGCGGCAGCGGGCGAATTTATCTGCGCGCCGTAACCAAAAGTTCATACACAGGCAGCATGTGGATTGACGAAACAGGCGGGCGGCGCTACCTGTGGAGCAGCCCGCGCTGGCAGAATCTGCGCTCCCAGACATTCGACCTGACGCTGCCGGACGAGACAATCGCGGCAAATCTGCCAACAAAGACCGTCACCGTCACCATGCTGTCGGACAGCGCAAGCAGCCTGTTTGTGCCGCAGCGCATCCGCGAATTGTCCGTGGGCAGCGGCATCGTGCCGTATTTCAACGCGGGCAGCGAGATTTTCGCGACGCGGAATTTAACCTCCGGCGACACATGGACAGCAACGTATGTTGATTTGACCGCCGGGCAGAGCGGCTTGGCGGAGCTGATTGATGCGGGCGCGCAGCTGACCGACGCCCAGTACGAGGCCATCCGCAAGCTGTACACCGGGCTGCCCGGTCACCTCGAACAGCGCCTGTTCGACTTCGCGCGCAATGCAGCCGGAAACGCCGATTCACCCTACGAAATGGCGCGCAGCATCCAGTCGTATTTGCAGGCGTACTGCCGCTATTCGCTGGATATTCCCGAACAGGCGTCGAACCTCGATTTCGTATCGACTTTCCTGCTGATGACGCGCGAGGGCTACTGCACGCACTTCGCCTCTGCCATGACGGTGCTGTGCCGCATGGTCGGGCTGCCCGCGCGGTATGTGGAAGGCTTCGTGGCGGATGTGGACGCATCAGGACAGACGGTCGTGACCGGCACGAGCGCCCACGCGTGGACGGAAATCTACTTTCGGGGCGTGGGCTGGGTGACGTTCGACGCAACGCCGTGGACATCCACGCAGAATGCTTCGTCCGCGCCCAACCAGCCGGATGATCTGCCGACGCCATCGGTTTCGCCGTCTCCATCGCCCTCCCCGTCGCCCTCGCCAACACCCTCGCCTTCGCCGGAGATGGACGACTCATCGGCTTCACACGAACCGACCAGCACGCCATCCCCCGCACCGTCGCCCTCGCCGGAAGCGAATCTGCCGACGAATACCCCTGAACCCGCACCGGCGCCGCCAGACAATCCACCGCCGGACGTGCCGTGGCTGCTGCTGATTCTGCTTGCGCTGATGGCGGCGGCTGGCGGGCGCATTTGGTGGACATTGCCGACCACGCGCGACAAGCAGGCGAAGGATGAAGGCGCACGATGCATGGTATGGATGCAGGCGACGCACGATGCCCTGCGGATGGCGGGCTTGCGGCGCGGACGCAGCGAAACGCCGCAGCAGTTCTTCCAGCGCGCGGACGAAGCCGTTCACGCGCAGGGCGCGCTGGCCGTCGTCGGGGAAATCGAGACGTTGGCGTTCTATGCCCGCGCGGACTTGCTGCCCAGCGACGCGCAGGCGCTTCGGCAGGCGTATCAGACGCTCTGGCAGGGCATGAAGCCGCTCCGCAAAGTGCGGCTGACGCTCTACCGGGCAGTTGTGCCGATGAAAATGCGCAACTTTACACAAAGCTAATACCAAAAACAGGGCTGCCTCGAGCGTGAAGCAGTCCTGTTTGTATTTACCTGATAGTTACGAAATTGTCTGGTCGAAGAACACGTTTTCGTCGCCCGTCGTGGTGATTCTCATCTGCACATGGACGCCGCGTTCCGTCTTTTCCACCGTCAGCGTGTCCTCCTCCACCATCTCCAGCTCGAAGATTTTCAGCGTCAGCCGACCGTCCTTCATCCCCCATGCCCCCAGCGCCGGCGTATCGGCTTTGTCGCGCGTGAAGAAGGGTTCGCAGTGCACAGCGCGGTGAATCGTGTGCCACTGGCCGCGCCCGGCGATGACAAGCAGCTGCCCCTGCGTATTCCGCATTGTCAGCATATCGCCGTCCAACGTCAGGCGCATCCAGACGTTCGGCGCATCCAAGTTCAGGTATTCCGGCGGAATGTCGCTGCCGTCGTCCTCCGGCAAATCGCGCTCGTAGCGCAGATTCGCCGTCTTTTGGCGCAGTTTCTTCGTAACCTCTGGTTCATCCGCCACAGCATCCGATTCGTACTTCAGCAGCACTTCGTCGAAGTACGCATTCAGCACGCCGCCCATGTTCTGCGTAAGGCAGTTCGTGACCAGAATGGTGTCCGTCGCCGGATGCACGACGCAGAACTGCCCGTACATGCCGTCCGCACGGAACGCCCCGTGCCGGCACTGCCAAATCTGGTAGCCGTAGCCCTGCGCCCAGTCGCTGTTCGGGTCGTCGCCGTTGCTGATTTGCCGCGTCGTCGCCTCGCGGACATACCACTCCGGCACAAGCTGCTGTCCATTCCAGCGCCCGGATTGCATCAGCAGAATGCCGAGTTTAGCAATATCCTCCGGGTGCAGGGAGAAGCCGAAGCCGCCCGTGCAGATGCCGTTCGGGTCGCGAATCCACCGCGTGCCGGTGATGCCCATCGGCGTAAGCAGCTGGTCGCGCAGGTACTCTTCGAGGTCGATGCCGCGCTGTTTGAGGGCGGCAGACAGCATATACGTCGCGCCCGTATTGTAACGGAAAGTTTCGCCGGGTGCATCCGCGAACGGCTCGCGCAGGAACGCCGAAATCGCGTCATCCCACGCATTTTCCTGATGGAACGGCTCGCTTCCCTGCCCCGTCGACATCATCAGCAGATGCCGAATCGTCAGCATTTGCAGCTGCGGCGAATCCGGCGCGTTCTTCGCCTGCTCCGGGAACAAATCGACAATGCGCTCATCCAGGCGGATTTTCCCCTCGCCCGCCGCAATGCCAATCGCCATCGACGTGAACGTTTTGCTCATGGAGTAGACGGTGCGCAGCTGCTCCTGCGTGTAGGGCGGCCAATATGCTTCGTACAGTACCTGATTATGGCGCAGCAGCATCATGCTGACAACGCTGATGTTCTCTTTTTCCAGCCGCTCCAGCAGCTTCAGGATGTTTTGACTGTGCAGCCCCATTTCTTCCGGGGTTGTCCGCATCAGCTGATTCATGGTTTCCGCCTCCTTCAAATCGCGAAAGAACCCAAAATCGAGGGTGAGCGACATGTTTTTCTCCACGATTTCCGGCACGCGCAGCACCCCGAACCGCCACAGCAGCGGATACACATAGCTCACGCCGCGGATATCCCCCAGCGCCTTCGGGCGGTCGGCATACCCAATTTCCCGTGCGCGCCGGAACGCCAGACAGACACTGCTCCACGAGGCGTCTTGCTCTTCTCGCGCCGGTCAATGAGCAGTTCGCGGTTCATCTGCCCATTCTGCCCGATTTTCAGGCAGTAGGTGAACGGCAGCCCCGTCGCGGTGCGAAACGGCATCCCCTGACACGCCACCACCGCGCGCCAAAGCGCCTCTTCCGCGTCCTCCGCCTGCACTCTCTGAAGCGCCTGAATCGCTGCTTCGGCTTCGTTCGTCATGCGCATTTTCCTTTCGCTTCTTTTTCCCATCATAGCACATTTTCCCGTTCCGCGCAAGTTTCTTCTACTATATGCCGAAAATCAATGGGGAGAATAGCCAAAAAACAATACAAAAACAGCAAAAAGGGCTTGACAAGCGCGCAAATTGCGTGTATGATTGTCGCATAAACCGGTGACGGAGAAGAGTACCTGCTTCTCAGTCCGGCACAGGGAGTCGCTGATAGTGGGACGGCGGCGCGGACGGCAGCAGCGAATGGGCTCCGGAGGGTTTGCCCCAAGGTGGGGAGTTGGGAGAGCAAGGGCGCAGGGCGTAAGGGCGGATGCATGGAGACATGCGGATGCGATTGCTTTCCATCAGCCGCATCGTAGGGCAGAACGGGAATCTGCACCCGTTATCATGGCAGCGCATATCAAGTGTATGCGGATGAGTGCGCTTTTCGTACAGAAAAGCGAAGCTGAGTGGCACCGCGGGAATACCGCCTCAGTCGGAAACGACTGGGGCGTTTTTTGTTCCATAAAAAACGACGACTTAGGAAAGGAAGGTACCCCACTATGATGAAGAAGCTGACTGCCCTGCTGACTGCCCTGTTCCTCCTGCTGAGCGCGACCGCCCTTGCGGACGAGGTGATTCACATCGGCATCATCCAGTTCGCCGAACATGGTTCGCTGGACAACTGCCGCATCGGTTTCATCGAAGGTCTTGCCGAAGAAGGCTTCGTCGAAGGCGAAAACGTTGTGTTTGACGTTCAGAACGCGCAGGCGGACACCGCCATTTCTGCCCAGATTGCCGACGTGATGGCTGGCAAGTACGACATGATTTGCGCGATTGCGACCCCGGCGGCAATGGCTGCCTTCAACGCCGCGGAGGATGCGGGCATCCCGGTCATCTACACTGCCGTGTCCGACCCGGTCAGCGCCATGCTCGCCGGCGCCGACGGCAAGAACCCCGGCAACATCACCGGCACGAGCGACGCGCTGCCTGTGGAAGCCCAGCTGAAGCTCATCCGCGCGTTGATGCCCAATGCAACGAAGATCGGCATCCTGCACACGACGAGCGAAACAAACAGCGACGCGACCCTCGCCCTCTACAAGGAACTTGCCCCGAACTACGGCTTTGAAATCATCGACAAGGGCATTTCCACCGGCGCTGACCTCCCGATGGCGCTTGACGCGCTGCTCCCGCAGGTGGACTGCACCACGAACTTGACCGACAACACCGTCGTCAGCTACCTTGCCGTTGTGCTGGAGAAGTCCGAAGAATACGGCAAGCCCGTGTTCGGCAGCGAAATCGAGCAGGTCATCAACGGCTGCGTTGCGTCCGAAGGTATCGAATATACCGAACTTGGTCGTCAGACCGGCCGCATGGCAGCGCGCGTCCTGCGCGGCGAAAGCGCCGAGGATATCCCCTACGAGACCATCAGCAATTCCTACCTGTACGTCAACCCCGATGCGCTGGCGGCATACGGTCTAACCGTCCCCGCGGAACTGTCCGAACGCGCCATCGACGTGACGGCAGAGTAAACAAGCCATTTTCTCTTCCTTCCGGCTGTATTCCCGCAGCCGGAAGGGTCTTGCATGTCCGGGCTTCCTTCCTATTATTATTATGCAACTTTTCCCCGCAAACATCCACACAACGAGGTGACTGATTATGACGCTGAACATGCTCATCGGCATTCTGGAGCAAGGGCTCATCTATGGCATTATGGCAATGGGGCTTCTCATCACCTACCGTATTCTGGATTTTCCCGACCTGACCGTCGACAGTTCTTTCCCGCTGGGCGCGGCGGTCTCCGCCACGCTGACCCTCCAAGGCGTTGCGCCGTGGCTGACGCTGCTCATCGGCTGCGCGGCGGGCGGCATCGCCGGGCTGATTACCGGGCTGATTCACGTCAAGTGCCGCGTCCGTGATTTGCTCAGCGGCATCATCACCATGACTGGGCTGTACTCCATCAACCTGCACATCGCCCAGAACAAGGCGAATCTCCCCCTCTTTGGCGGCGATACGCTCTTCCGCAACGCCTTCACGAAGTCGCTGCCCAAGGCGATTTCCCCCTACACCACGCTCATCATCATCTTCCTGATTGCGCTGATTGCGAAAATTCTCCTTGACCTCTTCCTGCGGACGAAGTGCGGCTACCTCCTGCGCGCAGCGGGCGACAACCCATCCGTCGTCACAACGCTCAGCCGCGACCAGGGCACGGTCAAAATCCTTGGTCTGATTATTGCGAATGCGCTGGTTGCGCTCGCGGGCGCGGTCATGTGCCAGCAGCAGCGTTTCTTCGACATTTCGATGGGCACCGGCACGATGGTCGCCGGGCTTGCGTCCGTCATCATCGGCACAAACCTCTTCCGCCACGCCTCCTTCCTCCGCACCACCACCATGGTGCTGATTGGTTCGATTCTCTACAAGGCGTGTGTTTCGATTGCGATTTCGTTCGGTCTTGACGCGCAGGACATGAAGCTCATCACGGCAGTGCTGTTCCTCGCGATTCTTGTGCTGTCCAATACGCGGAAAAAGAAGGTGCGCATTCATGCTTGAAATGAAGAATATTACCAAAATTTATAACCCCGGCACGGTGCAGGAGACCTGCCTGTTCCGCAATTTTTCCCTCACAATTAACAAGGGCAGCTTTGTCAGCGTCGTCGGCAGCAATGGTTCGGGCAAAACGAGTATGCTCAACCTGCTCTGCGGGTCAATTCCGGTGGATGCGGGGCAAATCCTCATGGACGGGCAGGACATCACCCGCGTGAAGGAGTTCCGCCGCTACCGTCGAATGGGGCGTGTCTACCAAAATCCAGCAATGGGAACGTGCGGGACAATGACGATTCTGCAAAACCTATCGATGGCGGACAACAAAGGCAAACCGTTCGGACTGACCCCCGGCACAAACCGCAAGAAGATCGAAGCGTATCGAGCGATGCTGGCGCCGCTGGGTCTGGGCTTGGAGGACAAGATGGATGTGCCCGTCGGATCGCTTTCCGGCGGTCAGCGGCAGACGCTGGCACTGCTGATGGCGACAATGACGCCCATTGATTTCCTGATTCTGGACGAACATACCGCCGCGCTCGATCCCAAGACTGCGGAAATCGTGATGCAACTGACGAACAAAGTGGTACAGGAGAAGCACCTGACGACGCTGATGGTGACGCACAACCTGCGCCACGCGGTAGAGTACGGCGATCGCCTGCTGATGATGCACCAAGGGCACGTCATCATGGACAAGGCGGGCGACGAGAAGCGCGCGCTGAAGGTGGACGATTTGCTGGACGTGTTTACTTCCATTAGTATCGAATGCGGCAATTAAACAGGGGCAATGCCCCTGTTTTTTCTTGCAGCTTTGCGCGGCTCACCGTTATTTTGCAAATTTCATGTATCTATCCGCCGTGTGCCCATGGATTCCGTTTTTTTTCCCAAAAACCGTTATCTTAGGTCGCGGGGGGGGTCTTTTCCCCCAAAACGACAAAAAAATACCCTTGACTCTCGCGAATCAAGGGCT
>ERZ1032581.294-NODE-294-length-10560-cov-10.194860_pt1 | contig 10560 bp, 6 predicted proteins | sample MGYA00517097_ERZ1032581 | MGnify/ENA primary metagenome ERZ1032581 (study PRJEB33719, sample SAMN04261358) | wastewater metagenome | biome: periurban shantytown; feature: human; material: feces | host: Homo sapiens | place: Peru: Lima | collected 2013-01-19 ...
TCACCGTAGCGCTGTATTGCACGACCGCGCTGCCGATCATCGTCGCCGTCACGTCACTGGCGGTGAAGGTCGGCACCATGCAAGGCGACACCGCGTCAACACTGGTCGCAGCCGGCGCGATTACGGTGTTCCTAATGCCACTGCTTGGCTCGATCACATATCAGGTGGCCGACGTACATCCGGTCACCGCGGTTCGGGAGATTGCACACACACCATCCGATTGGCGGACGATCGTGCACGAACATGCGCAGGTGCGTACGCTGCTGCACCATCAGGACCGGCTCAAGCGTATGGCGGAAACATTGGACGCACTGGAGAAGATGGGAACGATGGGACATGGCGATGCGGCACATAGCAATGCCGGACATGGCGATGAATATCGAGCCGAACTTGTGAAACGTGCGCGCCGCGAAATCGACCGGCAGTTGAAGGAACTCGGCCTGGACCCGCAGCTCACCACGCAACTGCCACACAACTACCGTTATCCGAAGAACTGAAACGCGAATCCGAGCCTTTCCGGCACTCTAAGTGTCCGATTCTGGAGAAACGGACAACCACAGGGCACTTTCGCCACATTACTTGTCCGATTCTGGAGAAACGGACAACCGTAACACACTTTTACCCGTCTAGTTGTCCGATTCTGGAGAATCGGACATTCAGACATGCGCCTATTCGACGGATTTGAGCGAACTAATCGGGTCGATACGATCCAACACCGGATTCACGAACAACTGCACGAGCAGCGCGAAAGCCATGGTCGCGCCGGCCGCAATCACATAGCTCAACGGCTTGCATTCCACTTCGAAATACAGTGCGGGCATGTTCAACGCGGCCGTCAGCAATCCGCCGACGAAACGTCCGAGCGGCAAGCCCAGCACCACGCCCATCATGGTGAGCACCATCATTTCACGGTTCACATAGTGGTGAACCTCTTTGTCGAAGAATCCGAGCACCTTGAGCGTGGCCATCTCGCGTTCACGTTCTGACACGTTGGTGTTGGCGAGCGTGAACAACACCACGAGCGCGAGCCCGCCCGCGAGCGCCACTATCAGCGCGACCACCGCGCCCATCAGGTCGAATTTGAAGCTTTCCGCCATGTGCGCGCAGCTCACGGCTTTCATGACCGCATCGTCGTCTTCCAGCTTTTCCGCATAGGCGGCCTGGGATTCGCCTGAACCTTTGAGCTTCGCATACATGGCGTTCCACACCAATTGTTGGCCGTTTGACGATGCGCCATTCGAGGTACCGGATTCGCCGTTTTGATTGTCCGATTCTCCAGAATCGGACGCGGAAGATGCGGAAGACGTGCCGGATGCAGCAGTATCGAACAGCTGGCGATAATAGGTTTCGCTCACATACACGTCCGATCCGATCACACTGCGGATCACCGCGCTGACATGCGCTTCGGCCTGCATATCGTCACCGTTGGTCAGCGTTACCATACCGCCCGCTTTGACGCCCATCGCGCTTGCCGCGGACTGCGATACGATCACGCCGTCATCGCCCAGACTTACCGTATCGGCCGCACCATCCACCCAACTGGAGCGCACCGGCTGCAACGTGACCATCTTGCCGAACTCGCTGCGTTCACTGTCGGGCACGGCAACCAGCTGAATGCTTTCGCTCCCCGAATCGCCGGTCAAATCACCCGATTCAACGCGCACGTCCATGCTCGACGTGACGCGACCATCCGAAGCGACTTTCTGCCGCATCGCATCAGCGTCATCATCGTTCGCGACCACCATCAAATCGTACTGATACACGTCCTGATACTGTTTCGCGCCCAATGCGGCAACGGTGTCGTTGATCGCAAGTCCGCACACAATCAGCGCGGTGCAGCCGGCCACGCCGCCGACCGTCATGATCAGACGCGATTTGAAACGGAAAATGTTGCGCGCCGTGACTTTGCCGAGGAAGCTCATGCGATTCCACAACGGCTTGATACGCTCCAGTAGAATGCGCGATCCTGCACGCGGCGCTTTCGGACGCATGAGACTGGCCGGCTTCTGTCGCATTTCCTGCGCGCACGCATACACGGTTGCGGCAAGCACGCCGACCACGAACAGCGCGACTCCGGCCGTTCCGTACAGCCAGTCGTATGCCAAGCGTACGTCCGGCATCACATACAAGCCTCGCAATACGACGAGCAGGAACGCCGGAATGCCAAGGAAGCCTGCGATCAGGCCGAGTCCACCGCCGATCAGGCAGGCGAACAGCGCGAACAACAGGTATCGTGAGGCGACCGCAAGACGCCCGTAGCCGAGCCCTGTGTATGTGCCGATCAGCCCGCGATCCTCTTCGACCATGCGCGCCATGGCGGTCAGACTCATCATCACCGCCACGAGCAAGAACACGATCGGGAATGCGTTGCCCAGCGATTGGATGGATTCCAGATCAGATTTCAGCGAGCTGAATCCGCCGATTTGCGACCGGTCCTGCACATACCAACGCACTTGCGGAATGCTGTCTTCCAGCTCGTTTTGCTTGGATTGCAGTGTCCGTTCGGTGTCTTTTTTCTGCTGGTCCAATTTCGATTGCGCCTGGTCGAGTTGCGCTTTGGCTTCCGCTAATTGCGGGCTTGCGGCAATTACCGTTTCACGTAGTGTTTCACGGGTTGTTTCGTCGAGGGATCCTGCAGCCGCGCCCGCCTGCATATTGACGATTTGGTCGATTTGCTGATTGAGCTGGCTGCGATTGCTGTCGATCTGCTGTTGCGCTGCGGCGAACTGTTTGTCGGTTTGCGCTTTCGCCTCGTCGATTTGTTTGGTTCCAGCGTCGAGTAGTTCCTGATGACGCGCTTTCTGGCGATTGGTTCGCACCGTGCCGTCGATGCGGTCAGCTACTTCGCTGACGGTGTCGTCGTACACGTCACTGAACGAGTCCTTGTCGGCGGCGCCTTTCACGAGAATGGTGACGGCCGTGTACATGCTGCCGGTCACACCGTCGGACGGCGCAAAGAACGTGTAGTCGCTGGTGGCGGAGGAACGGAACGCGTTCGTACCCGAATAGCCGTCTGGATTGGTGAGATCCTGCGGGTCAAGCACCACGCCCACAATAGTCAGTTCGGTGGGAAAGCTCGGTGCCTGATTGTCCGATTCACCAGAATCGGTCACCCGTGCGGCACTTTTGCCATCCTGCGTGTCCGATTCTGCAGAATCGGACACAGAAGAAGACGCCGAATCCTGCGGTGTCACCGTAATATGGTCGCCCTTTTTATATCCGGAATCCTTGATGAATTTGCGCGTCACCGCGATCTCACCGGACTTTTCAGGCATACGGCCACTTTGCAAATACGGCTGGTCAATGCCGTTCGTGCCGATCTCCTGCATGGTCACGGTTTTTTTGCCGTTCAGATCGACGGTCACGGTTTGCGAACGTTCGCCCTGCACTTTCGCAACACCGGAAATCTTACGGAGCGCGGCAATATCGTCATCGGTCAATCCGGCCGTCGACAACACCTGAATGTCGTGCAATCCTTGGGTGTCGAAAAAACGATCCGTCGCAAGAAAAGCGTCTCGGCAACCCGCGTAAATGCCCGTAAGCACGGCGACGCCCAGCAACGAGATCAGTGCGATGGAGATGAATCGCTTCCACGCATGCAACCACATACGCACCATGTCTTTGATGAATGCCATGACGACCTCCAGCCCGTAGCGCTCAAGCAGCACCAACCATTGCTCCCAAAACCTTCATTTTATTGAACTATCGAACTATTGAACACTATGAAACCGAATCCACGCGCTACAGCTACAATCGGGGAAGACGCGCCATACCAAAAACCATAGGCGCGTCACCTACCACTACTGCCGAACGCAACATCGCCAAGATCGCAAACTTTTGCCGAATTTGCCGAATATTGCCGAGGCACCCAAGAAGAGGAAGCATTCATGAGCGACGCAACCGTTGCGAAGAAACCGCGCGAAACCGACGATGTGCCGGTTCCGCCGACGCTGCGCAAGTCTTTGAAGAATCGTCATATTCAATTGATCGCATTGGGCGGCGCGATCGGCACCGGCCTGTTCTATGGTTCCAGCGAGTCGATTCAGCTGGCGGGCCCGGCCATTCTGCTCGCCTATCTGATCGGCGGTCTGGCGATTTTCCTGATCGTGCGCGCCCTGTCCGAAATGGCGGTCGAGGATCCGAAGGCGGGCGCGTTCAGCTATTACGCCACGCAGTACTGGTCGAAGCGAGCCGGCTTTATTTCCGGCTGGAATTACTGGTTCAACTACGTGCTCGTGGCCATGGTGGAGTTGGCCGTGGTTGGCTCGTTCGTGAATTACTGGTTCCCGAACATTCCGAAGTGGGTGTCGGCGGCGGTGTTCCTGGTGGCCATCGCGGCGCTGAATCTTATGGGCGTGAACAAGTTCGGCGAATTTGAATTCTGGTTCGCCATCATCAAGATCGTGGCCGTGCTTGCCATGATTTTCGGCGGTTTGTATGTGATCATCGCGAATGTGCCGACCGCTTCGGGCATTCGCGCGTCGTTCGCCAACTGGTTTACCGTTGACGGCGGATTCCTGCCGCATGGCCTGATGTCTCGCAATGCGGACGGCACGTGGACCGGCCTGCTGATGGCGCTGGTCGTGGTGATGTTCAGCTTCGGCGGCACCGAGCTCATCGGCATCACCGCGGGCGAAACCGAAAATCCGCGCACCACCATCCCGAAGGCCACGAACGGCATTATCTGGCGTATTCTCGTGTTCTACATCTGCGCGCTCGGCGTGATCATGGCCGTGGTCCCGTGGAGTACGATCGACGGCAATTCCAGCCCGTTCGTGCAGATTTTCGACTCGGTGGGCGTGCACGCGGCCGCCGGCATTCTGAATTTCGTGTGTCTGACCGCCGTGATGAGCGTGTACAACTCCGGCCTGTACGCGAACTCGCGCATGCTGTATTCGTTGGCGAAGCAGGGCAATGCGCCCGCGTATCTGGGCCGTCTGAACAAGCGCGGCGTTCCGGTCGGAGGTGTGATCACGTCGGCCATCATTATTGCGATCGCCGTGGTCGTGGTGTTCGTGTGGCCTGATTTCGCGTTCAATTATTTGATGTCGATTGCCACGATTGCCGCTGCGATTAATTGGATCATGATCATGATTACGGAAATTAAGTTCCGTCGCGTTGTCGCCGCCGGCGACGGTCCGAATGATTTGAAGGGATTGAAGGGCCAGGAAGCACTTGACAAACTTGCGTTCAAGCTGCCGTTCGCCAAGGTGACGCCGTATGTGGTGATCGCGTTCATGCTGCTGGTCGTGGTGCTGATGTGCTTCTCCGCAAGCTATCGCATCGCAGTGGTCGCCGGCGTGATTTGGCTGGTCGTGCTGTTCGCCGCCTATCAGATCACACAGAAGCGCGCCTGAAGTCGTAAGGCAACAATGCGCCCATGCCTCAAGCGAGGGGCACGGGCGCTTTTTGATTTCAGATTACGATTTCAGATTTCAGATTTTGATTTCCAATCCGCGATTCCCGGGCTGTTCTGGGGACTCGCGCCGTTCGACCTGTGGTACCTGTCGAAGCAGTCCGGCAACACCGTCGCAATCCTGTATGGCGTAACCCTTGCGGCGATCGCCGCGATCGGCTCGCTGCTCGCTTTCATCCTGCCCTTGTCGGGGCGCAGCAAATGCGCAATCGCAATTTTTTAATTCATCATCGCATTAACTCATCATCGCATTTTATTCCGCTGCCGGAGCGGGACCGGTCGAAGCGCGGGCACGTAATTCGTACGGCCCTTCCATCAGATGCCCCACGCGCTCACCGTCGATCAGCTTGAGCAGCAATCCGGCGGCTTGCTTACCGGTATCGACCACATCACGGCCCATGGCGGTCAGATTCGGATAGGCCGCGGTGCACATGAAGGAATCATCCCACGACATGATGGAGATTTCCTCCGGCACTTTGATGCCTTGCGAAGCTGCCACGCCAAGGCCTGCCAACGCCATCACATCATTGTCGTAGATGATCGCCGTCGGATGCTCTGGGAACGACAGCAAACGCTTCGTGGCCTCGCTACCAGTCTCCGGCGTGTAGTCGGTGTGCAGGCAACGATAACGCATGCCCAGCTCGGAAGCGACGTCCGCAAAGGCGGAATCGCGAATATACGAGTGCGCAAGCGATTCGGGACCGCCGACGCGGGCGATCTGACGATGTCCGAGATCATACAGGTATCGCACCGCTCGGCGCACGGCATCGGCGTCGGCGCTTGACAGACTCGGCAGATTGCCGACCACGGAGGCATCGGCAATGGCAAGCACCGGCATCTCCTCATGCTCCTCAAGCAAGGCAACGCAAGGGTCTCCAAGCTCGACATTGACGAGCAGCATGGCGTCGACGTTGCCAGTAGCAATCCAATCATCGATGATCGAAAGCTTCGCGTCCTCACCCACGGCCATGCGTACCAGCAGAGAATAATCGTATTTTTCCAGCTCGGCGCCAAGACCGGAAATAAGTTCCATCATGTAGGATTCGACGGAAAGCAGCTTCGGGTCGTAACCCAACACTAGACCCACGCGCTGCGTCTTCGCCTTGGCCAGCGCCTGTGCCGCGCCATTCGGCTTCCATCCCAGTTCGTGTGCGACCTTCAACACTTTGTCTCGAGTCACATCGGAAACACCAGACTTGCCGTTGAGCGCATACGAAACGGCGCTACTAGAGACTCCCGAAGCCTTGGCAACGTCAAAAATCGTCACCCTGCTTTTTTGAATAGGCATGTCCGTGTCCTTCTTCTTAACTTAAATCGCAACTTAAACGGTTCATCTACATCGTACAGTAAAAGCGCCGACCAACCTCTTGAAAAGTCAGCGTTCACAACACTTTCGTTTCTTAAGGTTGGCGGCGCTTCAACTTATGTTTTTACTCAACCGAACACGTCAACTGAAATTTCAGTAGTCCTCTATCCACTCTTCTACCGCTTCAGTAGACGGCGTACTCGCGGAAGCTCACCATTCGCGCTTCGGATCGTTGGCGGAACGCGGCACGTTGGCGGCTGCGAACGCACCCGGAGCGGCAAGCGCTGCGGCATCGGCAGTGGCGATATGCAGCACGACGCTTTCGCCCGGAAGCAGCGAGACCATGCCCTCGGCCACCGAAGCCTTCGCGTCGACCTTGTCTGCCATGCAGAACAGGTCGCGCACGTAGCTCTTGGCTGTGACGGTAAGTTCCACGCCATCTTCCACGGCAACGGCCGCGGCACTGAGGGCGAGTTTCACGTAAAACATTTCTTGTATTCACGCAATGGTTGCGGCACGGATGGCCATCCGCGCGTTCCGGAAGACGAACAGATGGCCGCCGAACTGACCGCATACCTGGAATCATTCGGCCCGGACCTCTGGCAATAGCCTATGCGCTCGCAGTGCAGCGCATTTTATTTGATTCGTTTCTGCGATTTTGGTGGCATAAATCGCAGAAACGTTGATTTTCCAACGATTTTTTATTTGACTGGTATTTGATTCGTATTTGACTGACGTGCGATCAGCAGGACTTCAATCGCAATATAAAGCGTGCGATTGCAGCACACTATAAGCACAGCAATCGCACGCTATTCATCGTCAACTATCGACAATCATGTGACGCAGCCGTTCAACGCAACTATCTAACGTGATTATTCAGCGTGATCAGAGTCGGTATGATCGGTCAGGTCCAGCTTGAATGGGTGAGCAGGCAGATTATTGTCATTAAACAACGGTGCCGGACCCCAGCTACGCCATGCGTAGCGCATCATCACCGGCGCTGGCACTTCCGGCGTGGCCAACGTAATCGTGCCGATACTGCGGCTGTTGATCGGAATACCGAATTCCGTGGCGTTGTAATCGACCACGTTGACCTTTGCGTTGACCAGATCGTCAATATCGCAATCCACGAAAATCGCGGCGTAGGCCGGATGGAACACACCATCGGCACCGGCAAGCTCGAAACCGGAACGTTCCGGCAGACGCACCAGCGAAGGCAGGCTCTTGGCGAACTCGTCACCAAAACTGTCGGGCGTAGTACCGCTGAAATGCAGGCCGTGCGCGTACCGGAAGAACAGGCGTACGCGGCCGCCTTCGTCGCAGCGGAAACCCAGCACAGTCGGCCCATACACCGGAATACGGCTCATACCATACACTTGGCGAAGCGCACAATTGCCTAGACGCTCGCCCGGTGTACGTTTATCAACCGGATGAATGTTGTTGTATTCGCCGCAATCCATAGTGCAGATGGCGAACACATTGTCGATGGACTGCGCGGCATCCCACTGGGCCTCGCGCAACACCGGCCACAGCATCGGATCGCCGTCGCCCTCGTCGACCTTCTTGTCAATCCACTGCGGCAATTGCACGATCAGGAACGGCAGGCTTTCGCTCCACAGCGCACGCCATTCACCAATCATCATGCCCAGCAACTCACGGTAGGATCCGCAATACGGCTCGTCTTCCTCGCCCTGATACCATAGGAATCCCGCCAAGGAGTAAGGCACAATGCGCTCCAGCATGGCATGGAACGCGCCTGACGGACGCCACTGCGAGGTCGGCGTCATCGGCGGCGGCCACGGGCATTCGCCATACTGTTGGGTCAGCGTATCCCACGTCACATCAGGATCGTCTTCGCGGGCGGCTGCGATCGACGCATTCCACGTATCAGAACGCGACTGCCATTCGCCGTACTCCAAATCGAACTGTTCCTGCGTTTTACCTGCGATCGCCTGCTCATAGCGCGCAAGATAGCCGCGCCCGGATTCGCTGGAATTCAGTGCATCTTCGCTCGTCCAGCAACTGATCGACGTACCCCCGATATAACAGTCGATAATGCCGATCGGAAGGTCGGAATCAAGTTCATCACGCAGTTTTCGCGCAAAATAGTACGCTACCGCACTCATTACGCCACTATTTTCAGGCGATGATTCCTGCCAGCTTGCCGCATGTTCGGCGTTGCGATTGATCACACCGGTTTTCGGCACATTGTAGAAGCGCAGTAACGGATCGGCACAGTTATCGAGGGCTTCCTCGGCGTCTTCACTGTTGCGCAATTCAAGTTCCATATTGCTTTGACCGCCGGCCAGCCATACTTCGCCGATAAGCACGTCATAATATTCGATGAAATCGTTGCCTGCGGTGACGCGCAACGTGTAAGGGCCACCTTCGGGCTGTGCCGGCAGCATGACGCGCCACGGTGAAAAACCGTTCTTGATCTCTTTGGAGGCGTACGCATGCGCCTGCACGATCACGGAACCATCGAAATCGCGGATTTCCGCGGAAACCTCAAGTCCGGCGCAATCGGCATCAAGCGCGCCGAACACGGCGATGGGCTTGTTACGCTGCAACACCATATGCGAGGCGAAAATCGCGGCGACGTGCAGAACTCCTGACGTGCTACGGTCTTCGGTAGGTTCAGCCGACGTTGTCATTTCAGAACCAGGTGCGGGACCAGTCGCAGTGACCATGACATCTCTTCCTATAGAAAAACCGTAAGAAACCGTACATATCTATCCTAGAACAATATGCGACAGAACATACAAAAAAGACCGCCACCCGTAAGGGCAGCGGTCTTGTAAAAGACTCAGCGATTAGCCGAATGAGCCACATCAGCCACGGGCGATCTTGCCGGTGAAGGTGGCCATATCAGCGTCGTCATCCTTGCCGTTGTTCCAGGAGAACATGGCGCGCAGCTTCGGACCGACGGTCTCGATGCGGACGTTGCCGTACTCTTCCTGCAGAGCCTTGAACTTCGGAGCGCCAGCGTCCTGGTCCTCGATGAACTCCTTGGCGAAGGAGCCGTCCTGGATGCGCTGCAGGTGGTACTGCATGCGCTCACGCACGTGCTCGTCGATGCAGGTGTTGGTGTAGTCGCCGTACTGGGCGGTGTCGGAGCAGGACCAGCGAGCCTTGTTCAGACCGCCCTCGTTCATGAGGTCGACGAGCATCTTCAACTCGTGGCAGACCTCGAAGTAGGCGATTTCAGGCTGGTAGCCGGCGTCGGTGAGGACCTCGAAGCCCATTTCAACAAGCTTGTTCACGCCGCCCATGAGCACATTCTGCTCGCCGAACAGATCGGTTTCGGTCTCCTCGGTGAAGGTGGTCTTGATGGCGCCTGCACGCAGAGCGCCCAGAGCCTTGGCGTAAGCCAGGGTGATGCCCCAAGCGTCGCCGCGCGGATCCTGCTCCACGGCCACGACGACCGGAACGCCACGGCCGTTGGCGTACTCACGACGCACGATGTGGCCCGGGCCCTTCGGGGCGACCATGAAGATCGGGTGGTCCTCGGACGGCTTGATGTAGCCGTAGTGGATGTTGAAGCCGTGAGCGAAAGCAACAGCTGCGCCCGGCTTGATGTTCGGCTCGATGTCATTGGCCCAGATGGTGCGCTGGTACTGATCCGGAGCCAGAATCATGATGATATCGGCCTCAGCAGCAGCTTCCGGAACGGACTTGACTTCCAGACCCTGCTCCTTGGCGTGCTCGACGGACTTGGAGGTCGGACGCAGGCCAACGACGACGTCCACACCGGAATCGCGCAGGTTCAACGCATGAGCGTGACCCTGGGAACCGTAACCGATGATGGCAACCTTCTTACCTTCGAGGACCGAGAGAT
>ERZ1032581.299-NODE-299-length-10488-cov-5.407361_pt1 | contig 10488 bp, 9 predicted proteins | sample MGYA00517097_ERZ1032581 | MGnify/ENA primary metagenome ERZ1032581 (study PRJEB33719, sample SAMN04261358) | wastewater metagenome | biome: periurban shantytown; feature: human; material: feces | host: Homo sapiens | place: Peru: Lima | collected 2013-01-19 ...
CGTATCGGTCGGTGCCCCCACGGCAAGCGGGATGTTGATGCCTCCGTTGGCGTTGACGGCCCCCGCCGCCGTCAGACCTCCGGCCAGCGTCATGTTGCCGGAGGCGTCCACCTGCGGCATGGCCGCCAGAGCATTAGCCACCGCCGTGGCGGAGTTGGCCGCGCTGGTGGCAGATGTTGCGGCATTATCGGCAGCCCTGGACGCGGTGGCGGCGGACTGGCCAGCCGTCCGCGCCGCAGCCTCGGCGGTCGCGGAGGATTTGCGCACATCCCGCCCCAAGCTGTCCAGTTGCCTAGCGGTGGCCAGCTCCACCCCTCCCAGGGTGATGCCGTCGTCATAGTCCACTACCACGGTCATCAGCGGGGCCATCGTGCCGTTCACGGCGGGCGGGTTGGCCACCTCCGCCACCAGGCCGCGCCCAGGGACGGACGGAGTAAGAATGGCGTGCATGCCCAGCGCGTAGGGCGTCATCTCGGTCCCTTCGCATACCTGGATAATAATGACATCCCCGCGCGTCAAGGGAACGCCCGGCGTAAATACCCACGTGGCCGTCTGGCCGCTGGACAGGTTGGACACATAGGCGGAGGTGCCAATCAGGCTGTAAGCTCCGTCCGTCAGCCGCCAGACACGCAGGCAATACTGATTCAGGGCGGGATCGGTGAAAAAATACACGGTGGAAATGCTCGTCAGGCGGCAGCTGTCGGGCAGATGCCCGGCCAGTATCTCGTCTCCCCACGTGAACGCGTAGCCGCCCACGATGGTCCAGGTGTCGGCGGCATCTCCGCTGGACAAGGTGGATTGCCCGGTCGCAGCTTCCAATTCCACTCCCGCATCCTTGAGCGCGGCCGGAAGCTGCGCGGCCAGGGCGGCGGCCACCAGTTCGGACCAGTCGGCCAGCACTTCGACGGGCGGCGCGTAATCCGCCGGCAGGATGTCCCGGCGCACCGTCACCCGGATCGGGCGGGACGTGTGCTGCGCTCCGTCCGGAGCCACCAGCACCACCTCGCCCACCAGCTCCACGCGGTCCGCACTGCCCAGAGCCTCCTGGAGCGGAACCGTATTGACCACCCAGGACGCTTCCTGCCAGTCATCCTGGCGGGTAAACGCGGTCACGGTCATGACCAGATCGGCGCTGCCTATCGTCTGCTTGACCGCCAGCGCCGGAGTGCAATCCGTGAGTGCATGATCCACACGGATGCGCACCGGCACCGTATCGCCCAGCACCAGGGACACATCCGTCACCGGCACACCGGAGGGCCAGCGGACCGTCATTGTTCTGCCATCAATCACCAGTTCCATGTCTCGTGCGATTGTGGAGGGCGGCAGCTGTCAACCTCCGCCCTCCGGGTTTTCATCAGGCCGTCGCCGGAGATGCCAGCGCCTTGGGCGTCAGCTTTTGCAGCGGGCTGTATTCAATGCTCAATTCCCATTCGGCGGTTGCCGGGTCGGACGCAAAATTCGGAATATTCGTCAGCCGCAATCTGCCCATGACGCACCACTCCATCAGTTCCTTGCCGTTTTCGGCGTGGTCCGTCAGGCGGCCATATAGCCAGACCCTGATTTCTCCGTTGGACACAAACGGCACGGCTTCCTGATTGTCCGCCAGTTCATCGGCCACGCCAAAAGCCAGCTGGATCACTTCCGGAGCAATGTACTGCGTGGTGAATTTCAGCTTGTACTGCTGCACCATGGTTACATCCTCCGTCTCATACATGCCGGTGGCGTCATTCACGCCCTCAATCTGGACGTTCTTCTTGACCTGCTCCACCTGGCCGCTCTTGATTTTGCCCAGGTACAGCCAGGGGCCGGGAGCTTCGGAGGTGGGGATTGCCGGACATGCGTCCGCGCCCACTGTCTTGCTGCCGTCCGTCGCCCCGAATTTGGCAATCCTGATCGGCATGCCGCCAATCAGGTAGTTCACTCGTCTTGTTGCTTCACTCATAATGTTTAGTCTTTCGTATTTAATATTTAGTCTTTAGCCTGACGGGCACGTCAGGCGTTAATACACGCGCCTGGCGGCCTTGTCGGCTATAAGGGCCTCGGCCTGTTTGGCCGTTACCGTCACCAATGCGCCGGCGGCAAAGCGCCAGTCGTCAATCTCGGTGCCCGTTTTGAGGATGCGCACCTTGACGGCGGCTTCCCGCGTTGCTTCCCCCACGGTTGCTGCCGGGGCCTGTTCCTGTTTGGTTTCTGCTTTTGCCATGGTTTAATTTATGGTTCAGGGTTAATAAAAAAGTCTCGGAGCCAGCACGACGGCCTTGCCTACCAGGTTCTTGATTTTTTCCAGCTTGCTCAAATCCAGCGGCGTTACGCCAATAACGACCGGTTCTTCCTGGTTGTCCTCTTCATCGCGCATCCAGTTCTGGACACGCGCAATAATGGTAGCCGCGACGTCGGCCAGATATTCATCCACGGATTCATACCCTGGCGGCAACAGGGATTCCTGCTGCATGTAGATGCCGACTACCATCGGGCAATCCATCCGTGTGGTGCGCGTGCGCTGCGCCTGGTCCGTGTTGGTCGGATCGCCCGGTGTGACGGCCACGCAGCAATACTGGGAATTGGCCGTCATCAGGAGCAGGTCACACTGGCTCACGCGGTCAAACAGGCCCGGCATCACCAGCGGGGCAAGATCTGTGTCCCCCTGTAAATGTCCCATCAGTTTGCGGGCATAAAGGTAACTGGGCGCTTTCTTCATGATTTCTTCTTTCTGCTTAAAAAATCCAGGGCATCATGTACGGCTTCCTCGGCCACGCTGCGCACTTCGTCTTCATCGGGCATCACATCCGGGTGTTCCGGTATGGTGACCTCCCGCATCAGGATGTAGAAAATCGGGCTTTGCGGATCTGCCACACGCCGGGTCTGCCCCTTGCGCGGTCCCCTCGTGATGGGAACGTCTTTGCCGCCAACCAGCACCCCCGTTGCAGGCCCCTTGCAAGGCACAAACACCAGGCTTCCCCCCAGCCCTGCCTGCTGGATGCTCAACCCATACGGGGCATACTCTGTCGGGATGGCCAGATTTTTGGTCGGTTCTCCCGTCACTTCGGACGGTCGGCCGCTGGCGCGCAGCGGACCGCCCAGGGCCTTAATGGAGCCAAGCCACTGGTGCCGGACGCCGCGCTTGTACACACGCACGGCCAGCCGGTCATTGCCGTCCGGTTCCACGACGGTGGCGCGGGCAGCGTCCGCCCAAAAAGACCGGACGCCGCGGTCCTCAAAGCGGGTGCGCAGGTTATCCTGAAGGTCCAGGGCAATGGCTTCATTCACCTGTGCCTGTTCTTTGCGCCCAAGTTTCAAAGCAATGCCGCCCGTGATGGCCACATTCAGACTGATCATAATTCGTGTACGGTGATGGTTGCCGGCCTGGTGGCCGTGTCGATGCCGGTGATGCGGTACGCCGTACCGCCCAACAATACCCGGCTGCCGGGTGTCACCTGGCGGCCGATGGCAGCCGCCGCCAAGTCAATGCGCCGGGCGCTGCTGCCGCCTTGCACCACCAGGCGCACGTTGCCGGAGGCAGGGGGCGCACTCCCGACGGGCACAGCCGGCAACGCCGCCACCGTGAGCGGCACGCGATAAACGCCGGATTGCAGGGCTGCCAGATCCTGCGCTGTCAGCGTGAGGGACGTTTCCAGTTCCGGGGCTGCGTCCGGCAGAATCCGGCCAAACAGGCGCGCCACGTCTTCAATCATGTCCAATCCCGCGCGGTTCTCTGGCGCATCGGCCCGGAAGCCGTCGGGATTGCTTAAAAATTCAGCCAGGGCGTCGGCCTGGTAGTTGGTGCGCAGAGATGCCGGCACGTCCTCGCGCGGTTGGGTGGCGATCACCCGGCCAATCTCTCCGGCATCATAGGGACGTGTGCCGTTGCGGTCCACCAGGCGCAGGGAGGAACCGTCCCATTCTGCAATGCCCTTCATCTGTTCGGCCAGGGCTGCGCCCAAGTCTTCATCCCGGATATTGGTGTCCAAGGCAACATCATGGTTGAACGACTCCGGCCGCTGAGATTCGATGCGGGCCATATCTTCGTCCGTTACCAGGCCTTTTTTCTCGGCAACACGCCATTTCACCGGACGCCACCACATGCCGCTGCCGTAGTCAAAAGGCGGGTAAGGCGTCCGCCACCGGGACAGCGCCGCCCAAATGGGGGAATCATTCAGAGCAATGAAAGAACCGTCCCTGGCCACACCTTCGTAGTTGACGGAGGCGGCCGCCTCGTTCCAGCGCATTTGCCAGTCCCTGGGCTCGCGGGATTGACGGTTGCGGTGCAGCTCGCTGGCCGGGTACATGGCATTGCCCGTGAGCCGGTTCTTTTCCGCATATCCGCGCGCCATGTTGACATTGGTTTTCAAGGTTACATCCAGGCGGCGCGGGGTGTAGATGTCTTTAATCGTTCCGGCGGTTCCCGGCGTGGGACGGTAGCCGGCGCGTTCCAGTTCTTCCCGGACCGCCCGGCGCGCTTCAATCAGAGACACTTTCCCGTTGGCCAGAGCAGCCGCAGCATTCCGGCAAGCCTGGGCATCCTCAAATCGCACCTTGCCCGCCATCACAAAGGCCCGCTCCATACGCCAGTAATCCACGCGCGCAGCTTCCCATTCCCGGCTGCGCAGCTCGGACGGGATGACTTGCTTGTTAAGGATAAACTGACCGGGAGCGGGCATGCTATTACCTGATAACTATTCACTATTAACTGCCATGATGCCTCGATCATGGCTCCGGGTACCAGCCTGTGCCGTCGTTGCCGTAGGCCGGAGACGGGGCGATAATGGACGGCTTGTGCGATGCGGGCACATGCACCTTGCCGTCCGGCCCCATCACCTTGCGTTCCGCCCTGGCAATGGAGGCCAGCAGTGCGGCGGCATCATCCGCCGCCTTGCGCCGCTCGTCGGTGATGGCCATGCTGAAACGCTTGAGCAGACGCACCGCCGCAATGTCCATCGCGGCAGCGCGCAGCGTGCGCGGTATGGTTGCCTGGTCATCGTCCAGCGCGTTGGCCGGATTGCTGGCGATGGATTCCCGGACCATGGCCGTCACGTCGTCCAGGGTGTCCAGCGTCCAGGGATTGGCGGAGTCCGGGCCGGACGGTGCCACAACGGCCAATTCCTTGGCGTTGAATACCAGGGCCAGGTCATCCGTCGTCAGCTTGATCCAGGCTTTCATGCAACAGTCAGGCTTGGGGGTTAGCGGCGGCGATCAGGGCATCGGCTACCCGCAGGGAGTTGAGCGCCAGCTCGCAGATCATGCGCTCGTCGCGCAGCAGTGCTGCATAGCGTCCGTGAGCCACCAGGCCGGAGGCAATCGTCGCGGCAATTTCCACGCGGGAAGGTTCAGCTGTTCGCAAGGTGGCGGCGGATGATACAGGTTCCTGTCCTTTAATTTCTCTGTTTTCCGTTTTAGGAGGATCCTCTTCTTGGGATGCCGTGCCGGTCAAGGCGTCATATTCTTGCTTGGTCTTGTTGGGGTCGGTGGGTTCTCCGTCTGCCGGTTTGGTGTTGTCGCCCTGGGGTTCAGCCATGGGGGCGGATGTTTTGGTCTTGCTGGTATTAGGTTTTGTCATCATGATTTGGTCTTTTAGTTGTTGTTAGTCTTTGCCTCCCGCTTCCGCAACGGAAGCGGGAGGCCATGATCAGCTGATCGTCAGGCGGCTCACGCAGGGCGGAGCCGTTACGGCGTACGTATGCTTCATATTGATTTCGTACCAGGTGGTATGGATGCCGCGCTCGTAGTAGCTTTCTACGTTTTCCGCGTAGGCATCGCCGCCGGCGCTCAGCACCTTGAGGCCGGAGAAGTCCCCGACGGCCATTCCCTCCTGGGCATAGGTCAGCCATACGTCGTCACCCAGCAAGTTGGTTCCTTCAAACTCCACGGATGGTCCTGCTTCATCCTTGCCAACGGAGACATTGGCCACCATTACCTGGAGATCGTCGGCGGCATGGACGCCCAGCAGTTGCTTGAACAAGTCAACGGTCAGTTCCCTGGCGCTGTTGTAGGTGATGGCATCCAGGATGGCGGGGGAGGCCCCCAGCACATCCCACTTCTTGCTCGGAATCAGAATGCGGTTGGGCTTGATGCCGGCCTGGATTTCCATGCGGTCAATCTCGTCCTTGAGTTCCTTCATTGGATCGGCGGAGGAAGACGACCAGTTGCCCACGCCGGAACGCGCCTGAACCTGGCTGCGGAAATGGTCAAACCCGTCGGCAATCATGGACCTTTGCCAGACGCCCAGAAGCGTTCCCGTCCTGGCCTCCGCTTTAAGGGTGGCCACTTCGGAACGGCGGGCGTCCAGTTCTTCCCTGGACAAATGCAAATCCTGATCGTCGATGCCGATGCGCAGACTGTGGTCCTCCAGGGCAAATGGACGTGGTGTGCAAACCAGGTCCAGGCTGCGGGCGGATTGATGGCGTCCGCGCGAGGTGTCCACGCGACGGAACGCATATCCCTGGGGAAAATAGTCATACGTCCCGCTGTCGCCGTCCACCTTGACGGCGGGGGCGAGGAACGATAACGGATTGACCGGACGGCGGCGGAACCAGCCCACCACCATCTGGTGCAACGAGTAACAGTAAGTGTTATTTGTACTCATATTAGTTAATAGTTAATGGTTAAAAGTTAATAATGATGTTATGCGGAGGCGGCCTCCACTTTGTAGGGCTTGCACATGATCACGTTGATCAGCTGCCCGGCCTTGGTGGTGGCCACGTCCTGAACAGCGTAACCCACAATCAGGTCGCCGGCGGTTTCCGAGGATGCGGAAACGGTACCGTCAGCATTACGCTTGAGCGGGGTGTTCATCTTGATGGTGCCGGGGTCTGTGCCCAGCTGGGCCTGCACGATGGACTGGCTGGACCACAGGATGATGGATGCCCCGGTCCGATTGCCCAGCATGGAGCGCAGCTGGCCGTCCGGCTCGCTGATCACGCCATGGGGCATTGTGTCGTTGTCTTCCAGGGCGATTTCCCCGGCAGCATTGATGGAGGCAAATTTGCCTTCGTGCAGGTGGCCCTGCTTGCTGGCCTCCTCCGTGTATTGCCGGCGCAGCACCGGCTTGTCATAGACGATCATGGTTGGTTTCCTTTCGTGTGTTGGTGTGTTGGTTGTTGCCGGATGCCTTAGCGCAGGCCGTCCTGGTAGTCCTGGCGGGCATCGCGCCAGACGCGGGCATATTCGGCGGAGTTGAGTTGACGCCCCAGCTTGTGTTCTTCCTTATCCACGCGGCCCTGGCAGTAGTCCGTCATGGCTTTCTCCTGGGTGTTCACGTCGCGCCTCATTCCGTTGATGCGCACGCTCACATCCCGGTTGGGTTTCTGGCCCTGCATCCGCGTGTTGACGTCGCGCAGGGGAGCCAGGTTCGGGTAACGCCGTTTGCGGCTGTTGGTGTCCGGTCCTCCGGATGCGTTGGCGGCAGCCAGAGCGGCGGTCAGTTCCTCCACCTTGGACTTGAGGCCTTGGACGGCGGCCAGCACGTCCTCCGCGTTGGCGGATTCGTCCAGGTCCATCTCTTCCGCGAGTTGCATCAGGATGTTTACGGCAGCGCTTCCGTCGTCGTTGGTGTCCTTTTCCGGGTCATCCGGGGCAGTGTCCGAATTCGTGTCGGCGGGTTTGTTGTCCTCCTGGGCCGGAGGGGTGGGAGACGTCTTTCCCTCGGTCGGTTCATCCGGCGTCTGGTCCAGCTCGCTGTTCTTGTCACGCTTCGGCTTGGTGATGGCCGTGCGGGTCTTGTTGGTCGGTTTCATGTCTTTGTCTTGTTGGTTATCTCGGTTTGCTTGTTTGCGAGAATTGGTCATCGGGAGTTGTCCCCGGTGGTTGGGGTAGTTGGTTACGCTCAGGCCGGCCAGCCGGACCGGAGCCACCACGCGGTTGTCAATCACTTCAAAATCCGGGTAATCGTATTCCGTGCTGAAGAACACATATTCCCCTTCATTCACGGCCTGGTGTCCCTTGGGGGTCCATTCAATCCAGGCCCAGAGCATATCCCTTTCCGCATGCAGCGCTTTCACCCAGCCGAACGCCTTTTCAAATTTGTGCTGCTCAGAGGTGGGCAGGCCGCGTCCGTCGGTATCTTCCAGGGAAAAATTGTCTTCCAGGATCATCAATCCCTGGGCATCCAGCCGGGCCTGGTATACCGTGTCGGAAGGATCGTTCAGGGCTCGCCGCAGTTCATCCTGCATTTTGGGCGTCCACTCGCAGGTTGGCTCCACCGCAAACCATCCGGCAGCCGGCACTTTCCCCAGTTCATAGGGCGCATGGGGCGCTTCGTTAAACGGTATCACTTTCATGTCTTAAATTCGCTCTTGTTATTTAGTTCTTGTGTGTTAGCTTAAAGATCCGGTCGGCAACTTGCTTTTGCGGTGACGCATGAGCTTGAGCAAGTAAACTGGGGCCAAAGCCCGTGTTATCCGCCCGTAGGGCCTGGTTCATGACCGGGCCTTTCTCTTTTATGGTCGTTTGTCTTTGTAGGCCGTGTTCAGTTTGATCTGTTTTTTCCCGTCGTTGAACAAAACCGCTTTGGAGCCTTTCTTGCCCCGTGCCACTACTCCGGCGCCATCTTTGGAGCGTTTGCCCGTGACAATGGCCTGGGCTGCTTTCCGGGCGGTTGTCTCTCCCTTGTCTATATGCTTCTGCGCGTGTTTGGCTCCGTAGTAGTCCTTATGCCCTCCATCCACCGTTAGATCTTTCTTGCCGACCTTCACGCCAGTTTTTACGCTGCCGCCTTTCATGGCCGTCTTAGTGATGGCCTTTTCCACCGCATCCACTTTTTCGGTGACTGTGGCATTTTGGCCGGCTTTCAATGGCGTGTTGCTCCTGCCGGATCTGGTTTCCCCTTCACGCCCGACGCCACGGTTCCGGCCGGTTCTTCCTTCCTGCCCCCAGCGCACTCTGGCGGCGTGTCTGGCCGCTTCCGACCGGCTCATCTTCCCGTTGGTGTCCTTCCTTTCGTCGTCATCCTCCAAATTTGCGATTTGCAACGGGGTTGCAACGGGGGTTCCCGGCTCTTGCGGGCCGTTTTGCATCTCGGTGTCCATGGCGGCTTTTAAGGGGTCCTGTAGCGTTTCCGCCAATTTGGCCACTTCTCCTATTCCCGGCACCTCCGCCATACGGCGCAGGGTATCGAGTTCATCCTTGCTCAATGCCGGTTCCTGGGTGCGGCTGTTGCAGTCTTTTCGCATGCAGGACTGGTCAAACGCTTCACGCGCTGCCGGCCACAGCATGGTTGGCGCATAACGGGTGTGCATCTCCCGCAGCAGGGGAGATTGCAAGCCCAGCCCGTCAGCTCCCGGCATGGCCTGGGTGGTGACGTTGTACCCGGTCAATTCCTGCACCTGGTCGTCGGGAGTTCGGTAGCCTGCTCCGGCCAGCTGGGAAATGTTGGTGACGCTGGCCACCGTGTCGTCCGCTTCCGGGTGCTTGATTTCCAGTTCCACGTAAATTTCCTGGCCGGGGTGCCATTGTTCGATGATGGGCCGCACCATGCCCCGGTTGAGGACGCCGGCAATGTCCTTGCCTTCGGCCGCAGCCAAATCGTCAAAGCTGTCTTCGTGCGTTGAGCCGGTTTCCGTGTTGGTGCCTGCCCCAGGAGCGGTCAGCATGGTCATCTGGCCGTTGGTGGAGCGCAGCACCAGTTCCTGGGTGGACAGGTCGATCAGTTTGAGAAACATGTCCGGCGTGCTGGCCGGTACGCTCACGGCCTTGACATCAGCACCGGGAGGCAGTGTGCCGCAGCTGTTGCTGATGCACTGCATAGCCATTTTCAGATAAAGCGTCTTGGTGTCTTCATCCGTTCCTTCCGGCATGATCACAAAAAACGGCGGCGTGCCGTAACGTCCGTTGCAGGTCATCCACTGTGCCTTGGCGTTCTTGCGGTCCAGGCACAGCATCATGGCCACCTGGTCAATGGGACGCGGGCAGAGCCGCGTCAGGATGGACCATTCCGGCACGGGTACCTCTTCCGCCCGCGCCGTTCCAAACGTCGCGCGTGGGTTCCACTGCCATTTCCCATTGTAGCCGTCTCGGCTCCAATTCCAGTTATCGGTAACTTGCAGGATAAATTCACGGGAAGTCTCCACCATTTGCAACCGGCGGAAATGCCTGAAAGATGCCTGTCCGAATGCAGCGATTGCTTCATCCATGTTGGATATGGCATTGCAAAAGTCCTTGGCCGTTCTGAGTTGGGCGTCTGCAATAGCGTCTTCCAAATCGCTCAGGCCTTTCTTTTTGACGATGCGCCAGGGTAGCTTTTTCAGGGCGGTGTCCCTCTTTTCCACGCAGCTGGCCAGCACGGCATCGGCCGGTTCCAGCTGTTCCCATATCCACTGCACCTGTGCGTACGCTCCGCGCAGGGCTTCATTCATACAGGAGCGCACGGTGGAAATGTTCAAAAAGTCTAGGGGAGGCGTATAGGACAGATGCCGGGATTGGTCGCCCAGGATGTCGCGCAAGTCCTGCTCGGTAAATACCACCGGCTTGCTGTCGCTTTTCAGGCGGGCAGCCTGT